>OHAG01000162.1_pt1 | contig 59812 bp, 55 predicted proteins | sample 1577081 | NCBI WGS metagenome assembly OHAG01 (sample SAMEA3541513, study PRJEB24748) | human gut metagenome | biome: human gut; feature: human-associated habitat; material: faeces | place: China | collected 2012
TGGGTAGCAAAAAACCTATATTTTTTTAATTGTCTACTTGACGGGGCGCACACCATCATATAATGTGGTCTGCAGGATGTCTTTTTTTGTTGTTTTTTGTTGTTTCTTGGGGTTTTTGTGTTTTACAGGGGTGAGGGGGTGTGATAGAATATAAGCGTTGCAGCAGGCTGGTTATTAAGGTATTATCTGGTATGGATCTTGCGCAGTGAAGGTGGATCGTGGATATCTGCCTGACAATATTTTCAGAGAGGATGAGGTATGAGGTTTATGGGGGATTTTTTGAAGAACATTAACTGGAAGCATGTTCTGATCATGTGTATCGGAAATGTTTTTGCAGGTATGGGGATTGGAATTTTCAAGCTGGCCGGGCTTGGAACGGATCCGTTCAGTGGAATGAATATGGCGGTTGCGGATATGATTGGTATGGCGTATGGTAATTTCCAGCTGATTGTAAATATTGTGCTGCTGATCATTGAGATTGCTTTTGGCAGAAGGTTCCTGGGGATCGGTACGGTTGTGAATGCGGTTTGTCTGGCTTATATTACTACTTTCTTTTATAATATTTATACTGGTGTTTTTGGATTGGAGTTTGTGGCGCTGCCGGTACGTTTGGTGGCACTGTGTGTGGGTGTTGTGATCTGCTGTCTGGGACTATCGATGTATCAGATGCCGGATGAGGGGGTTGCGCCTTATGATAGTCTTTCGCTGATCATGACAGAGAGATGGCCGAAGATTCCTTATTTCTGGCACAGGATGTCTAATGATGTGCTTTGTGCGCTGATCTGTTATCTGACTGGTGGTGTGATTGGAATTGGTACGCTGGTGACGGCTTTTGGGCTGGGACCGGTGATCCATTTCTTTAATAGGGTTTTTACCGGGAAGCTGCTTGCCTGGGTTGATGGTGAGTGAGTTTGTAGTTGTATGGGGTGAGCTGAACTGGCTGCGGGATGTGGCTGGTTCGGCTTTTTTTGGTGAAAAGGGACGCCCGCCAGGCGTGTGCTGCCTGTCACCGGGGCTTCGTCGGGGGCTGGCTTCTAGGCTGCCGGAATTCTGCTAAAACCGCTTCAAAAATTCTCAAACTCGCGTCTGAAGACGCTCAGACAGTGAGAATTTTTGAAGCAACGCAGATTTCCGCCAGTCAAGAATCAGCTCCCCTCCTGCAGAGTCCGGTGACAGGCAGCACACGCCTGGCGGGCTGGCTTTTCAGGGCGGTAGGGGAGGGTGGCTGCTCGGGAGTTGGATGGGCTATCAGCGCTTCGCTGGATAGCTGGGAGGAAAGGCTAAGTTTGCAGTAAGTGGCCGAAAAAAATTACCGATGCGAATATCCACTTGACTGGATCTCTTTACCTTGACATCTTCCGTGAGAGTATGCACAATAAAGGTATCATAAATTTGCCGGACAGAGATAAAATATGAAACAAGAGTATAAACATGCAGAACATTTTCATCGTAGCAGACATGCCAGATCAGACTTGTCTGTTAAGAAGGATGAAACCGCAGGAAAGGAGAATGCTATGAAAAAGAAGCTTCTGAAAAAATTAATGGTCCTTGCGCTGTCCGCAGTAACTGCCTTCAGTGCGGTACCGGCAGCAACGGTAACAGCAGCAGGTAATCCTTATCCTACAACACAGGATGTGGATCGAGATGGCTTATACGAGATCCCCTGCACACGCTTTGCATGGCAGTGCGTGTATGACAGACAGGGAATCGCATTGCCTGCATGGGGAAATGCGGTAAGCTGGTGGCAAAATGCTATCAATCAGGGCTATGCAGTAGGAAATGAGCCTGTTCCCGGTTCTATTGCTGTATGGAGCGGAGATTATTACGGACATGTTGCTTATGTAACAGCCAATCTTGGAAACAACAGATTTACGGTAGATGAGGGAGGAAGAACGGACAAAGATCAGACCTCCTCTCATGGAGTTGCATATGGATATACACTGACCAATGCAGTCGGAGGAAGGCGCCCTTATGATTCCAACAAGGTGCTGCTTGGCTTTATCTATCCGGGCGTTCGTGTACCGGGCAAGCCATATGTGAGCGTGAATCCGGGAAAAGAGAATCAGACCACAACGTTTTCCTGGAATGCAACAAGCTATGCCAGATATTATGATGTATATGTGTATAAAGCAGGAGAATCCAATCCGACGCAAGTTCAGTATGGAGTGAATGGAACAAGCTGGTCCTGCACACTGCCGGCGGGGAATTACAGGGTAGCGGTGGCAGCTGTGAATCATGCACAGTATGCATATACATTTTCGGATTCTGTGAATTTCACTGTCCAGGCAGCTCCGGTCACACATACACATAGCTATCAGAGAGTAACAGTAAAGGCAACCACCACTGCCAACGGATATACACAGGAGCAGTGCAGCTGCGGAAGTATACAGAATAAACAGATCATCTATTATCCGAAAAAAATACAGCTTTCCAGAACAAGCTATACTTATAATGGAAAAGTAAAAAAGCCAACGGTAAAGGTTACAGACAGCAACAACAGGGTGATCAGTGCAGACAACTATACAGTTACCTATTCTGCCGGAAGAAAATATGTTGGAACTTATCGGGTAACAGTTCGGTTTAAAGGCAATTACTCGGGAACCGTTACAAAAACCTTTAAGATCACCGGAAAAGCTCATAAACACAGCTACAAAAAACAGGTGAAGAAAGCAACTACATCCAGGAACGGATATGTGCAGTATCTTTGCTCCTGCGGTGCAGTGACCGGAAAGAAAACCATCTATTATCCGAAGACAATAAAGCTTTCTGCCACAAGCTATACATATGACGGAAAAGTAAAAACACCGAAGGTAAAAGTAACCGGTGCGAATAAAAAAACCATCAGTTCCGGCAATTACAAGGTGTCATATTCCCGTGGAAGAAAAAATGTTGGTACTTATAAGGTAACGGTGAAGTTTAAGGGGAATTACAGCGGAACCGTAACAAAGACCTTTAAGATCAAGGCGAAACCTAAAAACTGGGTTTATGTGGATAAGCTTCCCAAGAATATCACTTCCGATAAATATACGATCCAGTATAAACACACCTATCAGAAAACAACCTCCAGCTATGTCAACGATGGTGGTGTTTATGAGTCTGTAAGACCACTGGAGACATCTGCTTCCAGACAGCTGGTGGGCTATTATTACTATCATTTCTGCGGACCGAATACCGGACAGAATGTAAACTTCGCACAGACGGGCTCTTATGTACATTTTGACAGTGTGGCAGCCAGTCAGGTAACCGTAGCTGCTTCCGGCGCAGATGGAGATGACCCGAGCATTACCTATTATCTGCTGAACTGGAACGGGAACGGCAGCCGGGTGTGGTGCTCCAGCGGAACTACCTGCGACGGTGCATACGGAAGCCACGGAGCCAGAGGCCAGGCCTGGTACCGCATGAACCAGTACCAGAACAAAAAACTCCAGACTCAGATCACAACCTCCGAAAGTGATTGGACAACCGGTAAAGACAGCACAGCAGTAAAAACCGTTTACCGTTATAAAGCAAAATAGATCATAGATCAGTCATAAATCACAGTCATAAATCAGAAACTCCCTCATGTATCAGAAAAAACTGATATGTGAGGGATTTTTTTTGCAGAAGGATATTTGTAGTCTGCGCCGTATCTGGTTGATTGCCATAAAATATTGTGTCGAAATACAGAGAAACAACAGGAAGGAAAAATCTTGGATGCAAGATAAAAATATGATATTCTATAAGTATCTTATAAGACTTATTCTAGCCGTATGGCATTCACAGATGTTTCAGATCTGAAACGGAATTTCCATTTTTTATCAGACAAGGAGAAGATTAATTGAATACGAAATTAAAGGCTTATTTTCCAATGATAAGAACCCGCGAGGAGATTTTGCGGGACATTCAGCAGAACATAAATCTGACAGAGAGATTTTATAGCTGGAAAGAAGAACAGAGAGAGGAATTTCTGGATTTCTGTACGGGAGTGAAGGGGGTGAAAATGCTGTATGATGCATTTTTTAAGGAAATTATGAATCCGGAAACAGTACCGGAAAGATTAGAGGACTTTCTTGAAGTATTGCTTCAGAGAAAGGTGAAAATTATCGAAGTTTTACCAGGAGATTCTACAAGACTGGCAGATGAGCAGTCTCTTTTGATCATGGATATTCTGGTACGATTTGATGATGGTTCATATTGTAACGTGGAAGTGCAAAAAATAGGTTACGCTTTTCCTGGGGAAAGATGCGCATGTTATTCTTCTGATCTATTATTAAGGCAATATAAAAATGCCCGAAGTACCAGAAAAGAGAAGTTTTCCTATAAGGATATAAAAAGTGTATATACAATTGTACTGATTGATAAAAGTACAGGAGATTTTCATAAATATAAAGATAGATACTGCCATATTTTTCAACAGAGATCAGATACAGGATTGGAACTTAATCTGCTTCAGAAATATGTATTTCTTCCGCTTGACATCTTTCGTGAGAATATGCACAATAAAGGTATCACAGATAAACTGGATGCATGGCTGGCATTTTTGAGTATGGATTCTCCGGAAGTAATCGTGAAATTAATAAAAAAATATCCGGAGTTTACGGTCATGTACGAGCACATATATAATATATGCCGGAATGTGGAAGGGATGATGGAAATGTATTCAGAGGAATTAAAGATTCTTGACAGAAACACAGTGAAGTATATGGTTGATCAGATGCAGGAGCAGATTGATAATCAAAAGGAGAAAATTGCAGCTCAGGAAAAAGAAATTCAGATGTTAAAAAGAAAGCTTGAAGAACAGAAATAAAATATAAGATCAGAAACTCCCTCATATATCAGAAAAAACTGATATGTGAGGGAGTTTTTTTGCTTAAAAACAGCTTATTTATTTAGATTATAGTTGGTAAATTTCACAGAGCACAATACTCTGTTTCTATAAAAATACCATAAATTTTTCGGAAATTCAAGGTGCAAGTTCCTGAAAACCGGCTTTTTTATCGTGGTTTTTCGCCATATTTTACGGATAATATAGGGCGCAAATATTGTGGTGTCCGAAAAAGGACACTATTCGCCGTCAGTGTCGTCGTCAGAGGATAAAAGACCGGCGAATAAAAACTCTTATTTGTGAACAGACTATAAGATTCGGCATAACAGGAGGAAAGATCAATGAGCAGAAAAGGAGAAAACATTTACAAAAGAAAAGATGGACGATGGGAAGCCAGATATATCAAGGAGCATCGGATAAACGGAAGGATACACTATGGCTACTGTTACGGAAAAACATATCATGAAGCCAGAGATAAGGTCAATCAGGCACGTTATGCGCTGATGAATGATCAGCTCCTGCCCGTGAGAGGAAAACGGAATCGCTTTGCAGATTACTGTAATGAATGGCTGTATCTGAAACGAAGCAGCGTGAAACCATCCACTTTTGTAAAATATACAACGATCCTGGAAAAATATATCAGGCCTGATCTCGGGCAGTATTTTTCCGAGGCTGTTTCAGAAATACTTGTAGAACAATTCAGCTACAGGCTTATCCATGAAAGAGGATTGTCACCAAAAACAGTGCGGGATATCCTTTCCGTGTTGCATTCCATTCTGAATTATACAGCAAAGCAGAATCCACTGGCAAAACCGGTGGATATCGTATACCCCAGGCAGGATCGAAAAGAAATGCGTGTGCTGACCTGTGAAGAACAGAAAAGGTTTACGGAATATCTTTTACAGGACATGGATCCGTGTAAATTTGGGGTTTTGCTGGCATTGTTGACAGGATTGCGCATCGGAGAAGTATGTGCTCTGAAATGGGAAGATATTTCTCTGGAAAATAAAGTCATCTTTGTACGTCATACCATGCAGCGTCTGAAAAATCTCAATCCTGCAAGTGAAGAAAGGACCCGGATCATAACCGGGGTTCCTAAAAGTGGAAGGTCGGTAAGGATGATCCCCATGAACCAGGATATTGAAAAGCTCTGTAACAAATGGAGAGCAGATGATCTGGAAGCATATGTTCTGACCGGAAAAGCAGGGTATTTCCTGGAGCCCAGAACCCTGCAGTATCGCATGAGGCAATATACGAAAGATTGTAATCTGAAAAATGTTCATTTCCATACTTTGCGGCATAGTTTTGCGACACGGTGTGTGGAGGCCGGATTTGAGATCCGCAGTCTTTCGGAGATCTTGGGGCACTCCAGCACACGGATCACACTGGAATGTTATGTACATTCATCCATGAACCTGAAACGTAAAAATATGGAAAAACTGAAGATCGCAGATACCGTGGAAAAAGAATTTCCGGGAGCCTGAGTTTTTTAATAAACCGTCAAAAACCGCCGTCAGAGAAGAAAGAACCGTTGAATTTACACGGATCGCAGGGAATCTTTCACAGAGTATTGTGCTCTGCGAAAGAGCAGAAATACCGGCATGGACATGTAATGAGCAGTGCCTGTTTTTGACTGCCATAGCATACAAGAAGGAGGTTTGAAGTATGATACATAATCATTCATCTGGAAAATACCGTCTGTGGAGGAAGGTCCTCTCAGTCTGTATTGCGTTCGCAATGATCTGCAGTGTTTCCATCTCAGCGTTTGCGGTAGAGGCCAGCAGTGAAACAGCCAATGAAAATATTGAAACAGTACAGTCCGGATCCGCAGAGGAAGCAGAAGAGCTGACAGCCGCAGAAGCGGAAAATGATCAGTCGGTGGATGGATCGCAACTAGAAGAACCTGTGGTGACAACCGGAGATGAAAATACAGAGGAACCGACAGATGTTATAGAAACTCCATCTGATGATCCGGAGCAGCCGGAAGAGCCATCCGTAGAGCCTGGCGAAGATAACGAACAGCCCGCAGATCCAACCGTGACAGAACAGCCGGAGGAGCCGACAGTCACCGAACAGCCCGAAGAACCAGCTGCAACACCGGCGGAAGATGCAGATGCATCAGCAGACGAGGTCCAGGATGTGGAGATGGAAGTGCAGTCGGCTAAATGGCTATGGCCAACAACGGCACCAAAACCAACAACAGTACCAACGGAAACGAAAGCAGCAATTTATTATTTGTCTTCACCGGATGGCGTGCCGGGAAGTAATGATACAGATTATTGGAGTCCGGAATCCGATCAGAGTAAGCTATTGGGAGAAATCGATGTAACTAATGCAACCTGGAAAAATAATAAAAATGTTGTAAGTAATGTGAGTAATTATATTACTAAATGGCCAGATGGGACAACGAGTTCATCATGGACAGTTAGAAGAACAGATAATGAAATAAAGGTAGATAATAAAACATATTTTAATTACATTTTGGATTCTATTTGGGAGGCGTATAAAAAGAATGTAAGAGAGAAATTACAAGTAACTGATTTAACGGAAGATGATGTAACAGAAATTACTTTAGTACCATTTAAAATCTCTCGGGATAACAGTACTACAGAAAATCAATATTATCACATTGACTGTACAATCAACATTAAGTGCTCAAAAGTTTTTGCGGCTAAATTTTGGGTGAAGGAACCGGAAAGCAATGATTATAAATTAGTTGATGCAGCAAATTATAAAAAGGATAGTTCAGTTAATAAGACAAGTATAGTTCAAATTGGTTCCACTCGAGAAATTGATGGAATAACGTATATTCTGGATGGCTGGTATCCGGAAAAAGATCCAAACGGGAATGATAACAACTCAAAAATTTCAAATGAAAAGTGGCCATATTCTCCAAATGAAACAGAATTAGCAGATGGTACCGTAAATTTTTATGCTCACTACGCACCGCTTTATACGTCAGTAGATATCAAAAAAAATGTAACTGGAAATATGGGAGATAAGAGTAAAAAGTTCAACTTTATAATTTCTGTAGTAAATGGAAATACTAATCTTCCATTTAAAATCGGTGAGACACAGTATACAGGTTCAACGACAATTACACTGTCAGATAAGCAGACAACAAGACTGACACAGGTTCCAGTTGGAGCAACCGTAACGATCACAGAAGATGATTATTATAGCAACGATAGATATACGCCTTCCTATACAATAGACGATAACCCTTCTGTTTCGAATAATAGAGAGGCGAAAATAACATCTATTTCAAGAAGGGATAATGATGTTTCTCACGAAGTTACCTTTACCAACAACAAAGACGCAATCCCGGACACTGGGCTGGATCTCAATACAACACCATACATTCTGGCGTTAGGTATCGTAGCTGCCGGAGCAGGTGTGCTGTTATTCAGGCGCAGGAAGCGTTGGAATTGAAGGCGGTTATGATGAAGAAGAAACAGTCAGGGAAGAAAGGAAGCCGCAATGCTGGAGCAGAGCGGTTTCCACAAACAGAGGCGTTAAATCATGAGCACGAAAAGCTGAAGGAGTGGTTCCGGACGGTCAGGTTTCGGAAAGTGCTGTTTGGCGGAGTGGATGAAATTCATCTCTGGAAAAAGCTGGAAGAGCTGAATCAGATTTATGAAACATCCTTAAGTGCAGAACGTGCACGGTACGATGCACTGATCGCTGACCATCAGAAAAGCTGTGATGCCATGATTCGCAAATATAAGGAACTTGCTGAAAGAGGGACTACCGGACAGGATACAAATGTCTGATCTGTTCACAGGATATAGTTCCAGAGAAGAGGTGCGGAGGTGATGCGTGCTGAAAAAGATCAAACCTGTTCTCAGACAATCCGGAAAAGAAGATATTCTACAGAAATAAAGGAAGGCTACATCCGCCTTTTGTGGCGGGTCGTGTTGATCGTGGCCGTTGGCTGGCTGCTGTTTACACAGGTCTTTCTTATAGGCCAGGCACCGGATAATGAAATGTTCCCGGCAGTGGAAGCCGGAGATCTTCTTATCGGTTATCGGCTGGAACAGAATCTTGAAAAAGAAGATGTTGTCGTGTATGAAGCCGGCGGCAAAACTCATGTAGGGCGTATCCTGGGATGCGAAACCGACGTGATCACAATGGATGACACAGGAACGCTTCTTGTAAACGGAACAGCCCAGACAGGAGAAATTGCATTTCCTACATATGCAAAGGAAGGGATCACATATCCCTACACAGTTCCGGAAGGCAGTGTATTTATTCTGGGAGACTACCGAACCCATGCAAAAGACAGCCGTGAATTCGGCCCCATCTCCATAGAGAATGTGAAAGCAAAAGTAATCACTATACTTCGAAGAAGAGAACTGTAAAAAAGTAATTGTTCTCCCATTTCTGAGAGAACATAACAACAAATGTATAAGCTGCTTTTTATGAGCTTATAAATAAATTTATATTTCTAGGAGGATTTTCTTATGAAAAAGACAAAGAAACTGTTAGCATGTTTGATCGCAGCAGCCACCATGTTTACCATGGGAAGTACGGCATTTGCGGCAGAAACTGCAGAAGCTGAAACGAAAACATCTGTAGATTCTGTTACATTAACAAAAAGTTATAAGCTGGAAGTAGCTGATATGAAATCCCCGGCAGAAACTTTTAACTACACTGTAACAGCAGCTAATGTTACAGATGCAGCCAGCAATACTACAAAAGATAATATGCCGATGCCTAAAGTTGTTGCCTATACGACAGAATATACGGAGGGTGAAGCAACAGTAGAGGGTAAGGAGAAAACTTTTACCATTGAACTTCCAAATTATAATAGTGTAGGAATTTATTATTATACAGTTGCAGAAACTAAGGGTAATACTCTGGGTGTAACATACGATGAAAAAACGGTTACACTGAAAGTCACTGTTGTTAATAATAAGTCAGGAGATGGTTTCGACAGATATGTTACTGTTTATAAAAATATATCCAGTAACGAAAGTAGAAAACTTACAGAAGGTCAGAATGCATTTGAAAATACGTATTCAGCAAATTCTTTACCTGTAAAAAAAGTTGTAACTGGTAATCTTGGTGATAAAAATAAATTTTTCACTGTAACAGTAACTTTAAAAAATAATACAGGAAAGACAATGTCCAGTGATATTTCTTATAAAGTTGGAGAGGCAACAAATACTATCAAAGCAAGTGATTGGGAAAATAATATAGCAACAGCAGAAATCAACCTGAAACATGACCAGACAATTACTTTCACAAATTTACCATTTGGTGTGACATATGATGTAACTGAGGCAGATTATACTAAAGCTAAAGGTGGTTATGACGCCCCAGTGTATACGTATACAAATACTAATAAAACAGTTAATAAAACTTCTCAGAATGTGACAATTACTAACAACAAAGGTGGCGACATCGACACCGGCGTCAACCTCACAACTCTCCCATACATCCTCGTATTCGCAGGCGTGATCGTAATCGCAGGTGCAGCATTCATCACCAGAAGACGTAAATACGAAGACTAATGATCATCCAGGCAGCAGAGAGGAGGCAGTATGAACGCATCTAAGTTTTTTCTGAAAGCAGCCAACTCTCTGGTCACTGCCGTTGTAGCATTGTTTCTGATCCTGGCGGCGGCGTATTCCGGGTATGCACTCTGGGATAACGCACAGGTCTATGGCGCTGTGGACGACATTCAGTCACAGCTCTTAAAACTGAAGCCCGACCCGGAACAGAAAGACGGAGGCGCTTCTTTTGAAGAACTCCGAAAGATCAATCCGGACGTTTGTGGATGGATCACACTGGATCATACAAAGATCGACTATCCGATCCTTCAGGGAGAAGATAACCTGACTTACATCAATACCGATGTATACGGTGATTTTGCTTTGTCAGGAAGCATCTTTCTGGATTCCGGCTGTGACAGGAATTTTCAGGGGAAATATTCTCTCCTGTATGGTCATCACATGGCAGAGCACAAGATGTTCGGAGATCTGGATCTTTACAGAAAAAAGAAATTTTTTGACAAAAACACCACAGGTACATTGATCCTGCCTGACCGTTCCTACAAGCTGGAAATATTTGCATGTATGCAGGTTTCCGCATCTGAGGATTCTATTTTTGCATCGGGAAAATGGCAGGCGGACACCAGCGGGCTTGTGGATTTTGTCAGAAAAAACGCGGAACATGTCCATCAGCAGACGATGGATAACATTGGAAAGTCCGAAGATTTTTCCCAGATACTGGCAATGTCAACCTGCTCTTCGGAATTTACAGATGCAAGAACAGTTCTTCTGGCGGTAATGAAACCTTATTCGCCGGAGACGTAAGGAGGGGATGAAGACGAATATACGAAAATTTCCGGCAGTGCTCCTGCTTGCGGTTCTGTGCCTGACAGTTTTTCCGATTTCAGCTATGGCAGCTGGAGTTGCGGAAGTAAAGATTCCTGTCAGCGTGGAATTGTCAGGTGAGAAGCCATCTCCGGACGAAACTTATACGATCATTCTTCAGGGTGAGGACGAAGCCCCTATGCCGGAAGAAAATACGATCACGATCACAGGTGCGGGGAAAGCAGAATTTCCTGCAGTGGAATATGCTGTTCCTGGCGTATACACTTACAGCGTTTCCCAGCAGCCTGGAAAGCTGGAAAACGGACATTATGACAATACCGTTTATTATGTGAAAGTAACAGTAACGAACGGAGAGTCCGGTGATCTGGAAGCAGTTGTGGCTGCACATACCGATGCACAGATGAACAGCGAGAAACAGGATATCGGCTTTGTGAATTCCTACGATCCTGTGGATACGCCGACACCTGTACCGGAAAATACACCGACACCACTTCCGGAAAAAACTCCGACTGCAGTGCCGACCAGAACTCCGGCAGCGACCATAACGAACACGCCGGTAAAACCTGACAGCAATCTGCCTGCTTCCGGAACTTCTTCCTATACGGGAACTTCTTCCTATACAGGAAATACAGGTTCCAGTCATGTAAAAGCTATGCCAAAAACAGGAGATAACACAAACATTGCAAAATGGATCGCAGTGATCTGCGTTTCCGGATGCGTGGTATTACTGGCAGCAGTATTTGTCAGAAGAAAAAAGAAAACGGATAAATAACAGGATCCGGACAGCGGTGCGGCAGGAAAAATTTCTACCGCATCGCTTTTTTTGACGAAATGTGAGGGACAGAGGATGGCAAACGGACTTAAACTGGAAGGTCAGAGATTTGGTCATCTGACGGTACTGAAAAAACTGGATGAGCGGGAAAACAGGTATGTTGTATGGCTGTGCAGATGTGATTGTGGAAATGAGATAAAAGTAAATACCAGACATCTGATGCGTGGGACTGTAAAGGACTGTGGATGTATTCCAGAAAACAGTTCCAGGAGAGGACCGGTGGCAGAAGACCTTACAGGCCGGCGTTTCGGGAAACTTGTGGCGGTAAAAAAACTGGAAAGTAAAAATGGCAGGACCAGGTGGGAATGCCGCTGTGACTGCGGGAATATGCATATTTCCACTGCGCACAGCCTGAAAGCCGGAAAATGTACCAGCTGTGGTTGTGGCCATTATGTCAGAGGACGCGGGATCACCGACATCAGCGGGCAGCGTTTCGGGCGGCTGACTGCTCTCTATCATACAGATAAAAGGAGTAAAAAGGGCTCTGTGTTCTGGCACTGTCGGTGTGACTGCGGAAATGAGGTGGATGTGACAGAGGACGGTCTCCTTCATGGTAATTACAGAAGCTGTGGCTGTCTGAGGCAGGAAATATGGAAGGAGCTTCCCGGGCAGCTGCATATGGTAGATGGAACCTGTGTGGAGATGCTGGAAAAAAGAAAACACCGCAGTGATAATACCAGCGGATTCCGAGGCGTCTATCAGCTGCGGAATGGAAAATACCGTGCTACCATCGGATTCAAGGGAAAACGATTTTATATCGGGACTTTTGTGGATTATCAGGATGCGGTCCAGGCCCGCCGGGAAGCGGAAAATACCATCCATGAGGGCTTTGTCCGCGCCTGGTACAGCTGGAACCGGCAGGCAGAAAAAGATCCCGGCTGGGCCAGAAATAATCCCCTGGTATACGAGATCCAACGGATCAACGGAGAGTTTCAGGTGACAACGAATATGAAAGAAAAAGAACTGCTAAAGTAAACTGAATATTCTTGCATAAGCTGTCGCATTAATGTGCTACAGCTTATTTTTTTGAAAAATACCGATAAAAATGTGGATAAAACCAAAAATAATGGTTAATATATACACATGCCTAAAAAACAAAAATATGAAAATTATGCGAAATATATAATATAAACCCGGCGTTGATAAAAAATATATAGATATATTTACAAATCAACATTACGGATATCAATACCTGAGGAAGTGGGAAAACAACGGGAGGAAGAGAATATGCTGAAATTTTTTAAAGGAAAAGATAAAGGGAATTTAATCTATGCACCCTGTAAGGGTAGAGTGGTTCCCCTTGCGGAGGTTCCGGATCCGGTCTTTGCGGATAAGGTACTGGGTGACGGTTTTGCCGTGATCCCGGCAGACGGCAGGATATATGCTCCGGCAGACGGTGAGGTGGCAATGGTATTTGATACTCTTCATGCTGTTACGCTGACAAGTACTCAGGGAGCAGAAATACTGATACATATCGGACTGGATACAGTCACACTTAAGGGCGAACCCTTTAAAGCGCACGTTGCAGCAGGTGACAAGGTCAAAAAAGGTGACCTTCTGATAGAAGCTGATCTGGATAAAATTGAGAAAGCCGGTTTAAACACGATTATCCCGGTTCTGATCTGCAACACAGATGATTACGGAAAGATAAGCCTCCAGAAGGAGGGGGATGTTTCGACAGATGAAGCAGTCCTCAAGCTTTCATGATCATCGTCATGCAGCTGACAGGCTTATAGCAGCCCGGAGATAGTAGCAATTTTCGGGGTGTTATAACCGGAGTGATCCGGTCAAATATATTTATTTTAAGGGAGGGGAAATATATGAAATTTCTTCAAAAACTGGGAAAAGCGTTAATGCTTCCAGTGGCAGTACTGCCAATCTGTGGTATCCTCATGGGTATCGGATACTGGTTATGTCCGGCAACCATGCAGGGTGGAGACATTCATGGCGTAGCCAATCTGATCGGTCTGTTTTTGGTTAAGGCAGGCGGAGCTCTGATCGACAACATGGCAATCCTTTTTGCTATCGGTGTTGGTGTCGGTATGTCAGAAAAGAATGACGGAACCGGCGGAATTGCTGCACTTGCATCTTGGCTGATGCTCACAACACTTCTTTCTACAGGATTTGTTACAACCATCATGCCATCAATCGCTGACAGTGCAACAAAAACTCTTGCATTTGACAAAATTGCGAATCCTTTTATCGGAATCCTTGCCGGTATCATCGGATCTACATGCTATAACAAATTCAAGAGCACCAAGCTTCCTGACTGGCTGTCATTCTTCAGCGGCAAGCGCTGCGTAGCGATCATCGCAGGAGTGGTTTCCATTATCGTATCTGTTGTATTACTGTTTGTATGGCCATTACTTTTCAGTGCACTTGTAGCATTAGGAAAAGCGATCGCAGGTATGGATGTTGTTGGTGCAGGTATCTATGCATTCCTGAACCGTCTGCTGATCCCTACCGGATTACATCACGCACTGAACAATGTATTCTGGTTTGACACCATCGGACTTGGTGATCTTCAGCACTTCTGGGCAGGTGAAACCTCTGCAGATGTATCCTGGAGCCTTGGAATGTACATGTCCGGATTCTTCCCATGTATGATGTTTGGTATTCCTGGTGCAGCACTTGCAATGGTTAAATGTGCGAAACCTGCAAAGAAAAAAGTTGCCATCGGTCTTGTTGCATCCGCAGCGATCTGTGCATTTATCTGTGGTGTAACTGAGCCGTTCGAGTTTGGATTTATGTTCCTTGCTCCTGGCCTCTATGTGATCTATGCATTACTTTACGGTATCTTTACCATGATCACAGTTGCTCTTGGCTTCCGTGCAGGCTTCAGCTTCTCCGCCGGTGCGATGGATTTACTTTTCTCATCCTCACTTCCGGCAGCACAGAAGACATTGCTCATCCTTCCTCTTGGAATTGCAGCATTTATCGTATTCTATGTTGTATTCCTTTTTGCCATCAAGAAATTTGATCTGAAGACTCCGGGAAGAGAAGACGATGACGATCTTGAGGCAGAGAAGAATATCGAGCTTGCAAATGATGACTATACTGCTATTGCCGCGAAGATCCTGGAAGGCTGTGGCGGAAAAGAGAACATCACAAGCATCGATAACTGCATCACAAGACTGAGACTTGAGGTTAAGGATATTACAGCTGTAAATGATAAGGTGATCAAATCTGCAGGTGTTGCAGGCGTGATCAAACCTGGAAAAACTTCTGTACAGGTTATTATCGGAACCAAGGTTCAGTTTGTTGCAGATGCATTTTCTGCGCTTTGTAAATAATGGCTTTTTTGAAGTCAGGTATTTGTTAAAATAATTATGGGGGCAGCAGCAGAACTGTGAAAACGGTTCTGCTGCTGTTTTTTTGTATACCTTATATTGACCGATACTTTCAAAAAGCGTACAATGTTACTTCGATAAAAAGCAACCGGTCAGTGCGTTTACAATTGCAATATTTCTACAGGGGGAAAGAAGTTAATGAAATCCTGCATATTTCACAAAAAATATCTTTTAGCCGGCATATATATTATTTTTGTTCTGTTTACCTGCAGTAATTCCCAATTTTATCATACACCGCTGGCAAAAATATGTTCCGTAACAGAAAAACAGACTCTGAGCAGAGAAGGAACCAGGGGCTCAAAAGAATATTACTATACTCAGAATATTACGGCACGGATATTAAACGGTCCGCATAAAGGGGAAAAAATAACGGTCTCTAATGAATATACATCTTCTCAGGTTCAGACCAAGAAATATCATAAAGGAGACACCGTTCTTTTAAGCGGTTCAAAGGAAAGCCCCGGAAAAACGATACGTTCTGTAAAAAGGGATGGGTATTTGGCATTACTGGCAGGAGGATTATTTTTTCTTCTGATCTGCATTACAGGAAAGCAGGGATTTTACACGATCATATCACTGATACTGAATACAGTCATATTTGCGTATGGATTTCAGGCTTTTACAGAAGGGAAAAATATTTTAAATATCTGTAATGTCATCGCAGTTCTTTTTTCACTGACTACATTGATCTGCTTAAATGGAATTCATAGAAAAACATTTTCCTCAGTTCTTTCAACACTGTGTGTTCTGTTTCTGATCATGGCATTGTTTGAATTTTCTATTTATATGTACGGAGATCTGGATTATTCCAATCTGGAATACCTTGGAAGTACAGGCAATTCAGCAGATATATTCTGGGCAGATATTATGCTGACAGGACTTGGTGCAATTATGGATGTGACGGTGACGATCAGCGCAGCAGTAGGAGAGATCGTGCGGAAAAATCCATCGGTTTCTCTGAGAAGACTGATACATTCCGGTCGTGAAATCGGATATGATATTATGGGAACCATGATAAATGTACTGCTGTTTGTTCTGGCAAGCGGCATGATTCCCATGTTCATACTTAAGATGAATAATGATATAAGCTTTATAACGATCGTGAGATACCACATTCCATATGATATCTGTCGTTTTCTGATAGAAAGTATTGGAATTGTACTGGCAATACCAGTATCTGTTTTTATTGCTTCAGCGATTATGAAAATACCATCACGGAAAAGGGGTGTCAGAGAATGATCATTTTTCTTGCATTGATTTTAATTTTTCTGGTGATCTTGATTGGCGGAGAGCGTGGAGCCATGTCAATTATGACACTGGCGGGGAATATTGTAATTTTGTTTTTTTCAATTATGCTGATGTCTGCCGGTTTTCCTGTACTGCTCCTGATATTGGTGGCAGGTGCAGGTGTCTGTTATATTTCTCTGTTTTATCAGAACGGAAATAATCCAAAGACGCGGGCGGCTTTTCTGGCTACACTGCTGGTAATGTTACTTTTGTTTATTCCGATTTATATTATTACATGGAGATCAGGAAGCTACGGATTAAATGAGATCCAGATTTCAGAAGATGATTTTATGTATTATTACAGTACGGACCTTCATATTAACATGCTTCATGTAGGAATATTTGTAACTGTTTTCAGTACTCTTGGGGCTGTTATCGATACAGCATTATCTGTAACATCTTCTGTATATGAAGTCTGGACTCATAAAAACAGTCTGACAGCGAAAGAGCTTACAGCTTCCGGCTATCAGGTTGGGAAAGAAATTATCGGTACAACGGTAAATACGTTGCTGTTTGCTTATCTTGGAGGAACTATTTTATTATTTTCATACATTCAGACACAGCAATATAGCCTGGAGATCATTCTTAATTCCCAGTTCCTATTCCAGGATGTTGCAGTCATGCTATCTGGTGCGGTAGCCTGCCTTGTTACTGTCCCGGTATCGATCAGATGTATTATTCGACAGATCTCATGAAGTATATCTCCACTGCACTGAATACGGATCCATGGTCCCGATACAGATGTTCTTTCCTGTATTCAGCAGACGTGTGCTCTCTTTTATGAAAGCAGTTATTATATTTATGTATTTATGGGAGTGTTTTTACAGGCAGTTCCATTTCTGATCCTGGGAGTCCTTCTATCTTCGGCGCTTCAGACATATGTATCGGAAAAATGGATCGTAAAATTACGTGAAATGTGAAGAAAGTGTGAAATTAGCACTCGCCTCTTGACAGTGCTAATAATGCGTGTTATAGTACATACAGAACAAAGGAAGAGAGAAAAAAGAAATCTTCCGGAGAAAGTTCTTACAGAATTTGCAGATGTTTTCAGAAACAGTAAATTAAAAACGCCTGCGCAGCACGCAGCGAATATAGATCAGGAGGAATGAGTTATGTTAATGCCAAGTATTTTCGGAGAAGATTTATTTGATGATTTTATGGGATATCCGACAGGCCGTCAGGCAGCTGCCAATGCTTATCCTCAGGTGAAGGATATGATGAAGACAGATATCCGTGATGTAGATGGCAATTATGAACTGGAGATCGATCTTCCGGGATTTAAGAAAGAGGATGTGAAGATCCAGCTGAAGAATGGTTATCTGAACATTCAGGCAACCAGAGAAGAGAAGAAGGACGAGAAGGATGATAAAGGTAAATATGTTCGCAGAGAACGTTATACAGGAACCTGCAACAGAAGCTTTTATGTAGGCTCGAGCATTAAGCATGAAGATATCCATGCGAAATATGAGAACGGAATCCTTCATGTAACCTTCCCGAAGGAAGAGACCAAGAAAGAAGCAGAAGAGAAGAAATTTGTTTCTATTGATTGATCAGCATTTATTGTGAAGCCCCGGTACTGGATTGCAAGCTCCGGGTGATGGGATATAGCATAATAACAATATCCGGAACAACCCAAACGGATATTGCAAATATTAAAGCTCCAAATTGCACATTGCATTTGTTTATATAAATGAATATAACCCCCTTTTTTCCACCCCTCTGCCAATGTCCGGCAGAGGGGTTCTTTACGTTTCAGCCTGAAGTACAGAGGTGAATTCTGATTACTGTTTACTGGTAATATTCCGCGAAGCGTGTTGCTGAGAACGGAGTGAACAGTAACGAATTCTGATTAACTTTACACTCTTTCCTCACTCTGTTATACTTGGAACAGGTAAACAGCGGAAATTCGGCAATACTATAAAATGGGGGAAAGAGTTTTTACAGAGGTGAATATATGGGAGATAAGATCAAGGTTATCATGGACTGTGATCCCGGAATCGATGACGGGATCGCACTGGCATATGCGGCAGCACATCAGGATGAACTGGAGCTGCTTGCAGTGACGACATCTGCAGGAAGTACCAGGATAGAAAGAGTGACCCAAAATGCACTGGAGCTGGTGGATTTTTACGGACTGAAGGTTCCGGTGGCAGGAGGCCAGGACCGTCCTCTTGTGAAAGCGGCAATTTATGCGGAAGAATTCCACGGAGAGACAGGGCTTGGCCATTGCGTACTGCCGGAAGCAAAATCAGAGGCTGCTTCTGATAATGCAGTGCTTTTTATACGTGACATTCTGAATGCCATTCCGGAGGGCGAGCAGGTAGTAATAATCGAAACTGCACCAATGACTAATCTTGCACTTCTGTTGAAGGTTTTTCCTGAAATAAAGAATAAGATCAGAAAAATCGTATTTACAGGCGGCGCAGCAAAAGGCGGAAACATCACACCGGCAGCGGAATTCAACATCTACGCAGATCCGGAGGCGGCAAAGATCGTATTCGATTCCGGAATCCCACTGATCATGTGTGGACTGGATGCTACCCTGAAATGTAATCTCACCAGAAACCAGATCATGAAGCTGTGCCAGTCCGGTGATCCGGCAGCCAGAGCCTGTGGAGATATGGCTGGCTACGTACTTGAAAATTTTTCCAAATATCGCTGCGTGGCAAGTATCCATGCTGCTGTACCGTTTATGTATCTCATCCATCCGGAGTTCTTTAAAACAGAAAAAGTATTCCTGGATGTGGATTGTTCAGACGGTGCCGGACGGGGTGCCACATTATGCGATTTCCGCTGGTGGCTACACGAAGAAGACGAAATGAAAGATATGATTCTGACAGATGCAGATACAGAAAGCTTCCAGCAGGAGCTGTTTGAAGCGATTTATTCTGTGTCCGAATGCAAAAATATGAAATAGCCGGACAACGATCCGGAAACAGCTGCATTTATGAAGCAGCTGAGCAGTCAGATAAGAGGACAGAAAACCCATGAACTATATTGTATTTGACCTGGAATGGAACCAGAATCCGGATGGAAGAAGACATCCGGATAGTCGGCTCCCGTTTGAGATCATAGAGATCGGGGCAGTAAAATTAAATGAAAAAAGAGAGATCGTTGATACCTTTCAGTGCCTGATCAAGCCCAAAGTGTACCACTGGATCCACGACAGTATCCACGAAGTGATCCACGTGGATTATCATGAACTGGAAAAAGGCATCCCTTTTCCAAGGGCAATCCGCAGATTTCTGGAATGGTGCGGGGAGGAGTATCGCTTTTTTACCTGGGGAGACCAGGATGTGATGGAACTTCAGCGCAATATGAAATACTATAATCTTCTGAAGCTGATGCCAGGGCCGGTGCATTACTACGATGTGCAGAAACTTTTCAGCATAAAATTCGAGGATGGAATATCCAGGCGTTCCCTGGAATATGCTACAGACTACCTGCAGCTTCCCAAAAACCGGGATTTTCACCGGGCACTGGCAGACGCCAGCTATACTGCCAGGATACTCCTGGAGATCGATGAAGCCTGCATGATCCGCCATCCGTCCCTGGATGTATATCAGAATCCAAAATCCAGAGACAGCGAGATCTATATTTCCTATACAGACCATGACAAGTTTGTGTCCAGGGAATTTGTATCAAAGGAGCGTCTGATGAAGGACCGTACTATGGTAAGTACCATGTGTCCTATCTGCAGATGCCCTGCCAAGCGGAAGATCCGCTGGTTCAGTACCAACAATTCCAAGGTATATTACAGCCTTGCCCTTTGCCATGAGCATGGACCTGTTGCCGGAAAGATCCGGATCCGAAAAACCGATGAGGGAAAATATTTCGGGGTGAAGACCCTGAGAGCAGAAGATACAGAAGCGGCGGATGAGATCCGTGAAAAGCACGAATCTCTCCGCCGCAGGAAAATGTTACGAAGCCAGGAGAAGATCTGATACGATGTTTCGTTCGTATTGCATTCCCCATCCGACCATTTGTTTCTTATAATAATATTTGCTTTTCAGACGCAGTGGGCCGACAGCATTCTGAAGAACGGCCTGGCGTTTGTTAAGCTGTGATTTTTTGATACCTTTTGGAAGAGTCACATAAACCTTTGTCTGATAATAAAACGGATAGGTGTTTCCGTTATTCTTAAGGATATATTTGTCACAAGGGAGTACCTTAAACGGGACTGGCTCCATGGACACCTTCATATCCACCTTTTCAAAATTTTCAAAACCATAATTAAAAAGAGAAGCGGTATCGCTGTAAGCATTTGCCGCGGAAGTAGAATTCAGGATCACGGCTACCAGCGTTATATTTCCTCGTTTGCAGTAGGTGACAAGTGTGTTGCCGGATGCATCCGTGTAGCCTGTTTTTCCGCCACGGACGCCTTCATAATAATATTCGCCGTTTTTCATCATCTTGTGATGATTGAGCAGCTGGCGGGCTTCCGCAAATTTATTGGTAGGCGGGATCTCGTAATAACGTTTGGTGCAGTATCGCCGGAAAAGAGGATTCAGCCAGGCGGATTTGGCGATCTTTGCCATGTCGGAGGCTGTGGTGTAATGATTCTCATCCGGAAGACCGTTGGGATTATTAAAGTGTGTGTTCTTGCAGCCAAAAAGCTTGGCGCGCCAGTTCATGAGCTCTGTGAATTTCTTTACAGAGCCGGAAACTTCTTCCGCAACGGCGACAGACATTTCATTAGCGGACTGGAGCATGACAGCCATCAGGGCCTGATCCCTGGTGAATTTTTCACCGGGAGCAGCATAAATACTGGAATCTCCGGCAGTTACACTGGTGGAAGCTTTTTCAGATACGGTAATGTTTGTCTTAGCGTTCAGATTTTCACAGGCAAGCAGTGTAGTCAGGATCTTCGTGATGCTGGCCGGGTAGAGCTGTGTGTCCGCATTTTTGGAATAAAGAACGGCTTCTGTATTTACGTCCATAAGGACTGCAGCCTGTGCTTCGATGCCGGGACCTTTGGGCCATCCGTCAATGGAATCGGTGTCGGCAGCCTGTGAATAATAGCTGGAGTGAGCAGGCGTGACTGCTGCGGCCTGACCATCAGGAACCGGTGTGGCAGTGACGATAGGATCACCATATTCATCGTATCCATAGGCAGCCGCCGCGCAGGGAGCTGCGCCTGTGAGCAGGATCCCTATGCCGAGAATGCCTGCAAAGATCCGGCGCAAGGATCGTTTTTTCATATTTTTCATAATAAGATACCTTTCAGTGATAAATCCGGGCGAGAAGGTTATTATTCATTTAAGAATCAGTAACCGAAAAAATCTTGCCCGTTTTGTGATGAGGTGCAGTATTTCATTAATTATAGCATTGTATTAATGAAACGCTGTATTTTTGCCCTCAAGATTCTGTAGTAGTATACCACTTTCCTCCCGGAAAAACCACTTGCAGTCTGTGAAAATTCCATTAAGAAGAAGTGAACATACATATAATAAGAAAAATCCATGAAAACACTTGACATATGGATTTTCCCCAACCTATAATAGACAGCGTATATAGAAAAAGCTGTGATGGAGACAGTAGGCCATATGGAAAGCTTGCAGCGAACTGGGGATGGTGGGAGCCTGGGACGAGTAAATATGGCGGAATATCACTCCTGAGCTTCAGTTCCGAAGTTGTCCGGCAGCAGCCGGAAGAATATCTGATATACAGATGATCATTAAGTAAGAACTGACGGATTTCCTCCGTTACAGGGAACATATATCGGCAGATACAAAGAATTGTCCGCCATGAACAGACATGGAACAACAGCCCGCGCCATAACACAGAGCATAAGAACACAGCAGAAGACGCAGGGATCTGGACACAGGCCCGTATAATGTAACAGGTGGTACAGCGAATCAGACTTCGTCCTTTTACAGGATGGGGTCTTTTTTTATAAGTGCCCGAAGCATTGGCACGAACAGGTATCTGTGAAGAAACAATCCGCTGTGGCCTTACAGATGAGGCAGCAGCCAGTAATCAGACACAGGAGGTAAATATTGTGTATCGTAAAGTTGACACGAATCTGAATTTTGTTGACCGTGAAAAAGAAGTCGAGAAATTCTGGAAAGACAACAAGATTTTCGAAAAGAGTATGGACAGCCGTAAAGAGGGCGAGACATACACATTCTATGACGGACCGCCTACCGCAAATGGTAAGCCACATATCGGACACGTTCTGACACGAGTTATCAAGGATATGATCCCGAGATACCGTACAATGAAGGGGTACATGGTTCCGAGAAAAGCAGGATGGGATACTCACGGACTTCCGGTTGAGCTTGAGGTTGAGAAGAAGCTTGGCCTTGACGGCAAGGAGCAGATCGAGGAGTACGGAATGGAGCCGTTCATCCAGCAGTGTAAAGAGAGCGTATGGAAATACAAGGGAATGTGGGAGGATTTCTCCTCTACCGTTGGTTTCTGGGCTGACATGGAGCATCCGTATGTAACATACGACAACAATTTCATCGAGTCCGAGTGGTGGGCGCTGAAAGAGATCTGGGAAAAAGGTCTCCTTTATAAAGGCTTTAAGATCGTTCCTTATTGTCCACGCTGCGGAACCCCTCTTTCCGCACAGGAGGTTTCTCAGGGCTACAAGACTGTTAAAGAGCGCTCTGCGATCGTACGTTTCAAGGTTGTTGGTGAGGACGCATACTTCCTGGCATGGACAACAACACCGTGGACACTTCCGTCCAACGTTGCACTTTGTGTAAACCCGGATGAGATCTACTGTAAGGTAAAAGCAGCAGACGGCTACACCTACTACATGGCAGAGGCACTTCTGGACAAGGTTCTTGGCAAGCTTGCAAAGGATGATGAGCCTGCATATGAGATCCTTGAGAAATATAAAGGAACAGACCTTGAGCGCAGAGAATATGAGCCGCTTTTTGCATGTACAGGAGAGGCAGCAGCAAAACAGCACAAAAAAGCTCATTTCGTAACCTGTGACAACTACGTTACCATGAGTGATGGTACCGGTATCGTTCATATCGCACCTGCATTTGGTGAGGATGACAGCCGTGTCGGACGTGAGTATGACCTTCCGTTCGTACAGTTCGTAGATGGACAGGGTAACATGACCAAAGAGACACCATACGCAGGTGTATTCGTAAAGAAAGCGGACCCGATGGTTCTCACAGACCTTGACAAAGAGGGCAAGCTTTTTGACGCACCGAAATTCGAGCATGATTATCCGCACTGCTGGAGATGTGACACACCGCTTATCTACTATGCACGTGAGTCCTGGTTCATCAAGATGACTGCAGTAAAGGATGATCTGATCCGTAACAACAATACTATCAACTGGATTCCGGAGAGCATCGGTAAGGGACGTTTCGGTGACTGGCTTGAGAACGTTCAGGACTGGGGTATTTCCAGAAACCGTTACTGGGGAACACCACTGAATATCTGGCAGTGTGAGTGCGGACATATGGAATCCGTAGGAAGCCGCCAGGATCTCTATGAGAAGAGTGGTGACGAGCGTGCGAAGACCATCGAGCTTCACCGTCCATACATTGATGATATCACCATGAAGTGTCCGGACTGCGGCAAGACCATGCACCGTGTACCGGAGGTAATCGACTGCTGGTTCGATTCCGGAGCAATGCCTTTTGCACAGCATCATTATCCATTTGAGAATAAAGACCTGTTCGAGCAGCAGTTCCCGGCAGACTTCATCTCCGAGGCTGTTGACCAGACAAGAGGATGGTTCTACTCCCTTCTTGCTGAGTCCACACTGCTTTTCAATAAGGCTCCGTATAAGAATGTAATCGTTCTGGGACATGTACAGGATGAGAACGGACAGAAGATGAGTAAGTCCAAGGGAAATGCAGTAGATCCGTTTGACGCACTGAACAAATACGGCGCAGATGCGATCCGCTGGTATTTCTACATCAACAGTGCTCCATGGCTTCCGAACCGTTTCCATGGCAAGGCAGTTGTAGAGGGACAGAGAAAGTTCATGAGCACGCTGTGGAACACCTACGCATTCTTCGTACTGTATGCGAACATTGACAATTTTGATGCAACTAAATATACTTTAGATTACGATAAGCTTCCGGTTATGGATAAATGGCTGCTCAGCAAGTTGAATACCATGGTGAAGACTGTCGATGCGGATCTTGATTCCTACAAGATTCCGGAGGCTGCAAGAGCACTCCAGGAATTTGTTGACGATATGAGTAACTGGTATGTAAGAAGAAGCCGTGAGCGTTTCTGGGCAAAGGGCATGGAGCAGGATAAGATCAATGCTTACATGACACTTTACACAGCACTGGTAACTGTTGCCAAGGCTGCAGCTCCGATGATCCCGTTCATGACTGAGGATATCTACCAGAACCTTGTAAGAAGCATTGATGCAGACGCTCCGGAGAGTATCCATCTCTGCGATTACCCGGAGGTAAACGAAGCATGGATCGACAAGGATCTTGAGGCAAACATGGAAGAGCTTCTTGAGATCGTTGTTCTCGGACGTGCATGCAGAAATACCGCAAACATCAAGAACCGTCAGCCGATCGGAACCATGTATGTAAAAGCTGAGAAAGCTATGGATAAATTCTACACAGATATCATTGCAGATGAGCTTAACGTAAAAGAAGTGAAATTCGCAGATGATGTAGAGTCCTTCATTTCCTACAGCTTCAAGCCGCAGCTTCGTACAGTAGGACCGAAATACGGCAAGCTTCTGAACGGCATCCGTACCGCACTCTCCGAGATCGACGGAACCGCAGCAATGAAAGAGCTGAGAGATAACGGTGTTCTCGTTCTTGACATTGACGGAAACAGAGTCGAGCTTGCAGAGGAAGACTTATTGATCGAAACAGCCCAGAGCGAGGGCTATGTGGCAGAGACAGACGGTGAGACATCCGTTGTCCTTGATACAAACCTTACACCTGAACTGATCCAGGAGGGCTTTGTCCGCGAGATCATCAGCAAGGTTCAGACCATGCGTAAAGAGGCTGGTTTCGAAGTCATGGACAAGATCATTGTCTATGCAAAAGATAACGATAAGATCATGGATATCATGAAAGCAAACCAGGATGAGATCAAACGTGAAGTACTGGCAGAAAACATTATTCTGGGAGAAGCAGAGGGTTACACCAAGGAGTGGAACATCAACAAAGAGGCTGTAACACTGGGAGTATCCAAAGTACAGGAGGAAAACTAATGATTGACAAGCAGTTTGAGAAAGAGGAATTCAAAAAAAGTGTAAAAGAAAACGTAAAATTCCTTTATCGAAAAACACTGGAAGAGGCTACACAGGAGCAGATCTTTCAGGCTGTAAGCTACACTGTGAAGGACGTGATCATTGACAACTGGCTCAAGAGCCAGAAGGCGTATGAAAAACAGGACCCGAAGATCGTATATTATATGTCCATGGAGTTCCTTATGGGCCGTGCCCTTGGAAACAACCTGATCAACCTTGGTGCATACGGTGAGGTTAAGGAGGCTCTTGAGGAGCTTGGACTTGACATTAACTGCATCGAAGACCAGGAGCCGGATCCGGCTCTTGGAAACGGTGGACTCGGAAGACTGGCAGCATGCTTCTTGGATTCTCTTGCAACTCTGAACTACTGTGCATATGGATGCGGAATCCGTTACCGTTATGGTATGTTCAAGCAGGAGATCCGTGACGGTTATCAGGTAGAGGCACCGGATAACTGGCTGAAGAACGGCTATCCTTTCGAGCTCCGTCGTCCGGAGTATGCAAAAGAGGTTCATTTCGGCGGATATGTACGCGTTGAGTGGGATCCGGTGAAGAACGAGAATAAATTCATCCATGAAGGATATCAGGCAGTTAAGGCTGTTCCTTACGATATGCCGATCACAGGTTATAATAATGATGTTGTAAACACACTTCGTATCTGGGATGCAGAGCCGATCGTAGACTTCAACCTTGACTCTTTTGACAAGGGTGATTATCACAACGCAGTAGAGCAGGAGAACCTTGCACGTACTATCGTTGAGGTACTTTATCCGAATGATAACCATATGGCAGGTAAAGAGCTTCGTCTGAAACAGCAGTACTTCTTCGTATCTGCCAGCCTTCAGGCAGCGATTGCCAAATATAAGAAAACACACGATGACATCACAAAGCTTCATGAGAAGGTTGTATTCCAGATGAATGATACTCATCCGACAGTTGCAGTTGCAGAGCTGATGCGTATTCTTATCGATGAGGAAGGTCTTGGCTGGGATCAGGCATGGGATATCACAACAAAATGCTGTGCTTACACCAACCACACCATCATGTCCGAGGCACTTGAGAAATGGCCGATCGAGCTGTTCTCCAGACTGCTTCCGCGTGTATATCAGATCATCGAGGAGATCAACCGTCGTTTCATTCTTGAGATCCAGCAGAAATATCCTGGAAACTTCGAGAAGATCAAGAAGATGGCGATCATCTATGACGGACAGGTTAAGATGGCTCACCTTGCGATCGTTGCAGGCTACTCTGTAAACGGTGTTGCACGCCTTCATACCGAGATCCTCAAGAATCAGGAGCTGAAGGATTTCTATGAGATGATGCCTGAGAAGTTCAACAACAAAACAAACGGTATCACACAGAGACGTTTCCTTGCTCATGGAAACCCGCTTCTGGCTGACTGGGTAACAGACAAGATCGGACCGGACTGGATCACAGATCTTTCCCAGCTTTCCAAGCTTAAGGTTTACGCAGACGATGAGAAGGCTCTTCAGGAGTTCATGACCATCAAGTTCAAGAACAAAGAGCGTCTTGCAAAATATATCCTGGAGCACAATGGTGTTGAGGTTGACCCGCACTCTATCTTCGATATCCAGGTTAAGAGACTTCATGAGTACAAACGTCAGCTTCTTAACATCCTGCATGTGATCTATCTGTACAACCAGATCAAGGCACATCCGGAGATGGATTTCTATCCAAGAACATTTATCTTTGGTGCAAAAGCTTCCGCAGCTTACGCACGTGCAAAGAAGATCATCAAGCTGATCAACTGTGTGGCAGATGTTGTAAACAATGATGCTTCCATCAACGGCAAGCTGAAGGTTGTATTCATCGAGAACTACCGTGTATCCAACGCTGAGATCATTTTTGCGGCAGCAGATGTTTCCGAGCAGATCTCCACAGCAAGTAAAGAGGCTTCCGGTACAGGTAACATGAAATTCATGCTGAATGGTGCTCCGACACTTGGAACCATGGATGGTGCTAACGTTGAGATTGTACAGGAGGTTGGCGAGGAGAATGCATTTATCTTCGGTATGAGCTCCGACCAGATCATCAACTATGAGAACAACGGCGGTTACGATCCGGACTTCATCTACAACACAGATCCGGAGATCCGTCAGGTACTGATGCAGCTGATCAACGGAACCTTCTCCAGCGATACAGAGATGTTCCGTGACATCTACAATTCACTTCTCGACAAACGCAACATGCCGAGACCTGACCAGTACTTCATCCTTGGCGACTTCCGTTCCTATGCAGAGGCACAGAAGCGTGTTGAGGAAGCATACAAAGATGAGAAACGCTGGGCTAAGATGGCACTTCTCAATACAGCATGCAGCGGTAAGTTCACATCCGACAGAACTATCCAGGAGTATGTAGATGATATCTGGCATCTGGATAAGGTTATTGTGAAAGAGAACTAAGATATAGAAAGTAATCTGCAAAGTATTACCATAAAATAAATTTTCACACAAAAACAGGGCTCGTCAGAAGTGGAGACGGCCCTGTTTTTTGTGTGGAAATTATGCCGGATTGATGACGATCCGGTTCCGCCGGGCCAGTGCAATGGCGATATGGCAGCCTTCCGCGATGGCGCAGGCTTTATCGGCAAAGCTGATGATCCAGGCTTCCCTGTTGCGTGGAAGAGGTCCCAGAGGGAACATATGTGAGAGTATCGCATCCAGCTCTCTGTCTGTGACATCAAAGTGTGCGGCACTGTTGTCTGCGGCAGCCTTCGGGTGATAAAACGCCTGATGCTCACCGGTCGGTGTCTTCGCCCTGAAGTCATAGGGACAGAAATCGTGGAGAAGTCCTGCCCTTGCGGCGGCTTTCTCGTCACATCCCAGCTTCCTGGCAATGAACCAGGAGAGGTAAGAAACATTGATACTGTGCATGAGCCGTGTGGTCCACTGGTGGTGGGTGTACAGGCTCAGCTTCAGGAACTCTCTGTTACAGAGGATGTTCTTCACAAGCGCATGATATTCCTGTGAGACCTCATCCGACACCGTGATATCCATCGGCAATCACCTTCTTTCTTTTGTTTATAATTTCATTATGACGATTATGGAGAAAAATGCAATAAAGTTTATATTTTTTTTATAAATTAGTTGAGACAAATTTTTTCAGAATGGAATCTTCTGTTTTTCATCTGTTTTCCATGACCGGAGATATGGTATAGTAATGAACAGAATTGGTGTCAGTGAAAATATTATGAAAAGACGGAGGAGAGAGAACGAATATGAAACCAGAAAAACTGATTGAAGTACTTTCTGTTGCAGAACGATTAAAAGATGCAGTGCGTCATTGCTATACATCCGGAGGCAGGCGGGAGAGTGTTGCGGAGCATTCCTGGAGAATTTCTCTGATGGCATATTTTGTCAGCGACGAGTTTCCGGAGGCAGATCTTCTGAAGATCATGAAAATGTGTCTGATCCATGATATGGGAGAAGCTTTTACCGGGGATATCCCAGCTTTTGAAAAAACAGTAAAAGATTCAGAAAAAGAAGCCGATGTGCTGGGTGAATGGGTGAAAACTCTGCCGGAACCATTTGATAAAGAGATGGCAGAACTGTATCAGGAAATGGAAGCACAGCAGACTCTGGAATCCAGAATCTACAAAGCTTTGGACAAACTGGAAGCGCTGATCCAGCACAATGAATCCGACATCAAAACCTGGATCCCACTGGAATATAACCTGCAGATGACCTACGGAAATGAACAGGTGAAATTCTCAGATTATCTGACGGAGCTTCGGGAGCAGGTAAGAGCAGATAGTGTGCGGAAGATTGAAAAATCTGTACACTAATTTGCACATCTCCATCAGAAACATTAAAAAAGAGGGAACCATTTTACGTGGTTCCCTCTTGTAAAAATTCCGATTTTATGCGGATTTCTTATTTACCGAAATATCTCTTAAGCAGACCAGCGAATGCTTTTCCATGTCTTGCTTCGTCTTTAGCCATCTCATGTACTGTGTCATGGATTGCGTCAAGGTCAGCTGCTTTCGCACGTTTTGCAAGGTCGAATTTACCTGCTGTAGCGCCGTTTTCAGCCTCTACACGCATCTGAAGGTTCTTCTCTGTGCTGTCTGTTACAACCTCACCAAGGAGCTCTGCGAATTTAGCTGCATGCTCTGCTTCCTCGTAAGCTGCTTTCTCATAGTACATACCAACTTCCGGATATCCTTCTCTGTGAGCAACTCTAGCCATTGCAAGATACATACCAACCTCAGAGCACTCACCCTCGAAGTTCGCTCTCAGGTCTGCAAGGATGTCCTCGCTAACGCCTTTAGCTACACCTACAACATGCTCAGCTGCCCATGAGAGCTCGCCTTCCTGTTTCTGGAATTTAGAAGCTGGTGCTTTACATACTGGACAGGCTTCCGGTGCCTGCTCGCCTTCATAAACATATCCACATACTGTACATACCCATTTAGCCATAGTAATGATCTCCTTTTCTTTTTTGAAATATATTGTTTGTTTTTGTTTCTTCTAAATTAATAATAGTAATTATTACTATTTTATGATACCATGTGATCTTTGTTTTGTCAAGCTTGTTTTTCTTCTTTTTTCAGGCATTCCTTGCAGATCCCATAGAAGCTTGCATCTACGTCAAAGACTTTTCCGTGGATAAATTCTGCAGCTGCCTGTTCAAGAATTCCGTTAAGGCTGTCTGACTGCATATCGATCACCCGGTTGCATCTGGTACACATGAAATGTGAGTGTGGTGCGACCCTTCCATCGTAGCGATCCGCGCTTCCGAAATTGGTCAGCTTCCGGATCTCACCGATGTCACTGAGAAGAGAAAGATTACGGTAGACAGTTCCGAGACTGATGTTCGGGTAGATCTGTCGAAGATTCTCGTATACTGTATCTGCCGTTGGATGATCTGTTCTGGATCTCAGAAATTCCTTGATGGACTCTCGCTGACGGCTGTATTTAAGTGCTGCCATAATGTTTCCTCCTATCAGTAATAGTAATTATTACTGATATTATAATACATGACAGAGGGAGGTTTGTCAAGAGGTTTGGATATGATTATCCTGAAATATTTTCATTTTATGAGTTGGATGTAAATGAGTATTTTTACGCTGCAGGTGTAGGAGATATTTGCAACCCTGCAGAGGACTTACTTGATTCAGTTAAATGGTGAGAACTGGCAGTCGGATGTCTGACAGAGTGTTTGTTATAAGGAATATTGTGCCCTTAATGATAGGGTTTTATCAGTAAAAATTCTCGGTGAAAATTTATAAAAATAAGTTGACAGAGACTAACTTTGGTAGTATATTTACAACAGTTAGAGAAATCTAACTAATATGTAAAGGAGAATGCAAATGACTTGTGAAAAATTTGAATCTGTCATGGGTTATCATTGTTCCCCTGTATTAATGGGAATGAAACCGGCGAATCTTGTTTCCTTTTCCAAGGAAAAAATGCCGGAGCTGCCGGAGATCATTTCGGATTATGAGGAGAGTCTTGAACGGGAAGGTATCCGTATGGAGATTATCTGTGGATGCAGGAAGCATTATCTTCTTCTGGTGTACCGGCCGGATATGCTGCAGGAATATCTTAAGCAGGATGAAGCCAGGAAACTTTTGCTTCAGGATGGGTATAATATAGATAGTTCTTTGGATGAGATGATCGCCCGTTTGAAGGAGAGATTTTTTCATAAGACGGAGTTTCCTCATGAGATCGGACTTTTCCTGGGTTATCCCATTGAAGACGTGAAGGGCTTCCGGAAGTTCGGAGGCAGTGGCTGCAAGATGTGTGGTTACTGGAAGGTTTATGATGATGTGGAGCAGGCTCGCAGGATTTTTGACAGCTATGATAAGTGCCGGGAGTTTACTGCGGCGCAGATCCGTGCGGGGTATTCGATTTTGCAGGTTGTTGGTATGAAGCATCTCTGTACATCTCAGATGTGCGTATAATATAAAGTTTAAAAACAGGAGGTTTTTAAGATGAGCAAGGTAGGAATTATTTACTGGTCTTCCACAGGCAACACAGAGGCAATGGCACAGGCTGTTGAGGAAGGTGCAAAAGCAGCTGGTGCGGATGTTGAGATTATGGAAGTGGCTGATGCGGATGTGGATAAAGCGCTTTCTTTTGATGTTCTGGCTCTTGGTTGTCCGGCTATGGGAGATGAGGAGCTTGAGGAGGGTGAGTTCGAGCCATTCTTCTCTGATCTGGAAGGCAAACTTTCCGGTAAGAAAGTTGCGCTTTTCGGTTCCTATGACTGGGGCGACGGAGAGTGGATGAGAACATGGTGCGGCAGAGCAAAAGACGCAGGCGCAGAGCTTGTTGATGATGAAGGACTCATTGTAAACAACACACCTGATGATGAAGGACTTGCAGCTTGCCGTGAACTTGGCGGAAAACTTGCATAAGATCTATTAGATTTCAAATAAATAAAAACTGAGCAGAGCATTGGATTTTCAAACACAAACACCATCTGGACAGAAGGGATAGATATCTTTTTTTGTCCGGGTGGTGTTTTATTTTGAGCGAAAATATCTGCTTATTACTTTGAGGAAATATAGAAGAAATGAATATTAAGACAAAAAATCCTTGTTGATTTTAATATTTACGTGTCCTAAAATAGATAAAAATGAAATAAAGCAGGAAAGTGAGGGATGCCGGATGACGCGGGAGGAAGCGGAACAGTATTTATATTATGCGATGACAATTGGTGAACAGCTTCTTTGCTGCGGAGCAGAGGTTGGACGTGTGGAAGATACCATACGGCGGATCTGCCTGGCATATGGAGCCACCCGGGCAGATGTTTTTTCTATCACATCCAGTATTGTGACGACTATTTATGGAGAGGATTTCGGTATTTGCACCCAGACGCGGCGTGTGCCGGGAATGTCCAATGATCTGGGACGGCTGGATGACCTGAACCAGCTTTCCAGATACATCTGTGAGTATCGGCCGAAGCCGGAGGAGATCCAGAAGGGGCTGGAAAAGATCCGGGATAAACAAGGATATTCTTTTAAAACGCAGATTTTGATCTATGCTGTAATTTCAGGTTCTTTTTCCGTGTTTTTTGGAGGAGATGTCAACGATATGATTGCTTCTGCGCTGATTGGTATCGCCCTGAAGCTGTTTGAGGCTTTTGTAAAAAAAGGTGCATTAAACTCGCTACTGACAGTGCTTCTTTGCTGCGGAGCCGGCGGAGTACTTTCCAATCTTACAGTTCTAATCGGGCTTGGACATCATGCGGATCTGATCAGTATCGGAAATATCATGCTTCTGATACCGGGAATTGCATTTACCAATTCATTGCGCGATATGTTTTCAGGAGATACCATTACAGGTTTGATCCGATGTATGGAGGCACTTTTGCTGGCATTGGTCGTGGGCCTTGGTTTTACGGTGGCGAATCTGTTGTTTTAACCGAATTAGGGAAGTTCTCTTGAAGGTTGCGAAAAGCAATAAGCAGTGAATGAGGAGTTTAGATACTGCATCAATTGCGGAGTAGCGAAATGCAGCAGATAATGGGAGCATTTGAGAGTAGTTATGATTTTATTCAGGAGGAAAACATGCGGGAAATCATACAGCTGGTCGTATCCTTCACAGGATCCCTCGGCTTTGCGGCATTATTTAATATCCATGGAAAAAAACTCTGGTTTGCGGCATTGGGTGGATGCCTGTCCTGGGCTGTATATCTGGCAGTAGAGTTCATAACGCCAAGTCCGTATGTGTGCGGTTTCTGGTCAACAGTAGCTATTACTTTGTATGCAGAATGTATGGCAAGAATTCATAAAACGCCGGTAACTGTATTTCTGGTTTCTGCGACAATTCCGTTGATTCCGGGAGCAGCACTTTACCGGACAATGAACTGGATGTTGATGAAGGACTGGGCAAAATTCCAGAAAGACGGAATCTATACGATCCTTTTTGCGGTGAGCATGGCAGCAGGAATGACGCTGACAACTATTGCGTTCCGGATGGCGTGGCGGTGGATGTACAGGCAGAGGAGAATGTAATACAGTATCGAAATTCCCCGTTTACAAACCATCGGAAATGTGTTACGATTTTCCCATATGGAAAACTCATGGAAGAAGAGAGTACATGTGTACACCGTACTACAGGGAAATCCCCGGAGGACTTTTTAGATGCAGGCTGTGACGCAGTTGATGTCATAGATCTGCGGCAGAGTGAATGGTAAAGGTTCACTTTATGCAGGAGTTCCGAGACTGAGAGGGATGTGCAGGCACAGATGGAAGATGGCTTCGGAGAGGCATTGCTGAACCGGTTTAAACGCGATAAACGAAGTGTGAATGTCCGATTTAACGGACACCGGCAGGCAGTGACAGGACCGCCTGTTATAGCGGAAGGGTATAGAGCTTGCTGTACCTGATGAGGCTTTTGCCGCGAGGCAGGAGCGAAAAGAAGTGGTAACACGGGTAATAACTCGTCTTCTCATATCGTTATGGTATGAGAAGGCGTTTTTTTATTTTTATATTTATGGAGGAAAGAAAAGATGGAAAAGCAGAGATATTATATCAGCACTGCCATTGCGTACACATCCGGTAAACCGCATATCGGAAATACCTATGAGGTCGTTCTTGCGGATGCGATCGCACGTTTTAAAAGACAGCAGGGTTATGACGTATATTTTCAGACAGGTACTGATGAGCATGGCCAGAAGATCGAGCTGAAGGCTGAGGAGGCTGGTGTTACACCAAAGGAATTCGTAGATAACGTTTCCGGTGAGATCAAACGCATCTGGGATCTGATGAACACATCCTATGATAAATTCATCCGTACAACAGATAAAGACCATGAAGAGCAGGTCAAAAAAATCTTCAAAAAAATGTATGCAAAGGGAGATATCTACAAGGGTCATTATGAAGGAATGTACTGTACACCATGTGAGTCCTTCTTCACAGAGTCCCAGCTTGTAGACGGCAAATGTCCGGATTGCGGACGTCCATGCGTACCTGCCAAGGAAGAGGCATATTTCTTCAAAATGAGTAAATATGCAGACAAGCTTATTGACTACATCAACACACATCCGGATTTCATCCAGCCGGAGTCCCGTAAAAATGAGATGATGAACAACTTCCTTCTTCCGGGACTTCAGGATCTCTGTGTATCCAGAACATCCTTTAAATGGGGAATCCCGGTAGATTTCGATCCGAAGCATGTTGTATATGTATGGCTGGATGCCCTGACAAACTATATCACAGGTATCGGCTATGACTGCGACGGAAACAGCAGCGATAAATTCAACAAATACTGGCCGGCAGATCTTCACCTGATCGGAAAAGATATCATCCGTTTCCATACCATTTACTGGCCGATCTTCCTGATGTCTCTGGATCTTCCGCTTCCGAAACAGGTATTCGGACATCCATGGCTGCTTCAGGGCGATGGGAAAATGAGTAAATCCAAAGGAAATGTAATCTATGCAGATGAGCTGGTTGAGTTCTTCGGTGTAGATGCTGTCCGTTATTTTGTACTCCACGAAATGCCATTTGAGAATGACGGTGTGATCACATGGGAGCTGATGGTTGAGAGACTGAATTCCGACCTTGCAAACACACTTGGAAATCTTGTAAACCGTACAATTTCCATGTCCAACAAATATTTTAACGGAGTCGTTGAGAATAAGAATGTTACTGAGCCGGTTGATGAGGATCTTAAGAGCTTCATCCTTCAGGTTCCGAAGAACGTTTCCGCAAAAATGGACAAGCTTCGTGTGGCAGATGCTATCACAGAGGTATTCTCTCTGTTTAAACGCTGCAACAAATATATCGACGAGACAATGCCATGGGCACTTGCAAAGGATGAGACAAAGCAGGATCGTCTTGCAACCGTTCTCTACAACCTGGTTGAGGGAATCTGCATCGGCGCATCTCTTCTGAAATCCTTTATGCCGCGTACAACAGAGCGTATTCTTGTACAGCTCAACGCAAACGAGAGAACTCTTGAGGAGATGGAGCAGTTTGGTCTTTATCCTTCAGGAAACCGCGTAACCGACAAACCGGAGATCCTTTTTGCGAGACTTGACCTGAAAGAGGTTCTTGAGAAGGTTGAGAAGCTTCATCCGAAGAAAGAAGAGCCGAAGGAAGAGGTAGAAGAGGAGAAAACAGAGAATGTGATCGATATCGAGGCAAAGCCGGAGATCACTTTCGATGATTTTGAGAAGCTGCAGTTCCAGGTTGGTGAGATCATCGCCTGTGAGGAGGTTAAGAAATCCAGAAAACTTCTCTGCTCTCAGGTTAAGATCGGAAGCCAGGTTCGTCAGATCGTATCCGGAATCAAGGCTCATTATTCCGCAGAGGAAATGGTGGGCAAAAAGGTTATGGTCGTTACAAACCTGAAGCCTGCCAAGCTTGCCGGAATCCTCAGCGAGGGTATGATCCTCTGTGCAGAGGATGCAGACGGAAATCTTTCCCTGATGGTACCGGAGAAAGAGATGCCTGCAGGCGCTGAGATCTGCTAAGTATAGACAGATATGGAATTGAATCATTTTGATAAAAACGGCAATGCTGTTATGGTGGATGTGTCCGACAAACCGGTCACTCACCGTACGGCAACAGCCACGGGTTCCATTCAGGTAAGCCCGGAGATCATGGCCGCGGTAAAAAGCGGAAATGTGAAAAAGGGTGATGTACTTGGTGTGGCCCGTGTGGCAGGTATCATGGGTGTGAAGCGTACTTCTGAGCTAATCCCCATGTGCCATCCACTTCCCATCCAGAAGTGTTCTGTGGATTTTGAGACCGATGAGGATGCGGGAGTGATCCGTGTATTCTGCACGGTAAAAACAGAGGGAAAAACAGGCGTGGAGATGGAGGCGCTGACAGGTGTTCAGGTGGCGCTTCTTACCATTTATGACATGTGCAAGGCAATTGACAAGCACATGGTCATGTCTGATATCCATCTGGAAGAAAAAACAGGAGGCAAAAGCGGAGATTTTCGTTTTGAGGAAAAATAATGATAGACAGGTGCGGAAGAAATATTGATTATCTCAGGATTTCCGTAACTGACAGATGTAATTTGCGGTGTATTTATTGTATGCCGGAGGAGGGAGTGCAGCATGTGGAGCGCTCCCTCATTTTGCAGGAAGAGGAAATTTTGAGGATCTGCCGGGTGATGGCAGAGCTGGGTATCCGGAAGATCAAGCTGACCGATGGGGAACCGCTTGTACGGCCGCGGATGCCTCAGCTGGTGGAAAAACTGAAAAATATGCCGGGGATCGAGAAGGTGACTCTGACTACAAATGGTGTGCTTCTGAAAGATCAGATGAGTGATTTTGCCCGGGCGGGGCTGGACGGATTGAATATCAGCCTGGATACGCTGGATGAGGCCTGCAGCAGGAGGATCACGCGGCGGGATGAACTGGGGCGGACGCTGGAAGGGATTTCGGAGGCAATGAAGTATTCGGAGATTTCACTGAAGATCAATTGTGTGCCTCTTGGGATCCCGGAGCAGGATCTTTGCCGGGTGGCGCTTTTTGCCAGGGATCACAGGGTGCATGTGCGGTTTATTGAGATGATGCCCATTGGGATGGGAAAAGAATTTCATGGGGTGTCGGAGGAGGAACTGCTTCGGATCCTTGGGGAAAAGCTTCCGCGGTTTTCGCCGTATGTTGGGGAGCCCCTTGGGAATGGACCGTGTCATTATTATGATGTGGATGGTTTTTCCGGAAAGATCGGGTTTATCAGCGCGGTGAGCCATAAGTTCTGTGGGGAGTGTAACCGGATCCGGCTGACTTCTCAGGGCTTTTTGAAGACTTGTCTGCAGTATGCGGCGGGAAGGGATCTTCGGGAGGTGATCCGCAGTGGTGGTTCGGATGAGGTGCTGAAGGCTGTGATCCTGGAGGCTCTGGCGGAGAAACTGGACGGGCATGTTTTTAGCGGAGGTCTGGAGAAACAGAAGGATGATAAGACGGAGAAGCTTTGTATGGCTCAGATCGGAGGTTGAGTGATGAAGAGAGTTGCTGTGATCACTTCTAGTGATAAGGGGTACAGAGGAGAGCGTGAGGATCTTAGTGGTCCTGCTGTGAAGGAGATTATGGAGGCGGCCGGGTATGAGGTTGTTTCTGTGGATGTTTTGCCGGATGACCGTGGGATGCTTGGAAGCCGGATGGCTGAGATCGCAGATTTGGGGCTTGCGGAGCTGATCCTGACTACGGGTGGTACCGGGTTTTCTCAGAGGGATGTGACACCGGAGGCTACGGAGGATGTGATCGAGCGGCGTGTGCCGGGGATTCCGGAGGCGATGCGGGCGTTTAGTCTGACGATCACGAAGCGGGCGATGCTGAGCCGGGCTACGGCCGGGATCCGGAAGGGGACGTTGATCGTTAATCTGCCGGGGAGCCCTAAGGCTGTCAGGGAGTGCCTGGAGGTTATTATTGAGGCGTTGGGGCATGGGATTGAGATTTTGACCGGCGATGCTGGAGAATGCGGACGGTAGTGTGCGGTGTATACTTGTATTAACGAACGGACGCCCAACGGAGGCAGGGCCAGTACGGTGACACGCTGCGCGGCCTGTTCGGCTGCGTCGCTGGTTTGCTTTTGCCGGATGTATTGATATTTGGAAATTAATATTGCTGGTGTGATATATAGGAATAAATTTGGTAACGATGTGTAATTAATAGGAGTTTGCTATGGGAAAAGTACTTGCGGTTTGTATCAGTGAGAAGAAAGGAACACAGAAGAAGAATGTCGGGTCTGCGGTTTTTGTGGAGGACTGGGGGCTTGAGGGGGATGCTCATGCTGGGAAGTGGCATCGGCAGGTGAGTCTTCTTTCCGGTGAAAAGATCGATGCATTTCGTGCAAAGGGCGCAGAGGTTGAGGATGGTGCTTTTGGTGAGAATCTGGTTGTGGAAGGGATTGATTTTGCAAAGCTTCCGGTTGGCACCAGATTTCGCTGTGGTGAGGTTGTGCTGGAGCTGACTCAGATCGGAAAGGAGTGCCACAATGGCTGTGCTATTTTTCAGAAGATGGGTGAGTGCATCATGCCCCGGGAAGGTGTGTTTACAAGAGTGCTGAAAGGTGGAAAAGTTTCCGTCGGTGACGAGATGACTGTGGATAAAGCTATGATTTTTGATACTCATGCACATTACGATGATGAGGCTTTTGATGAGGATCGTTTTGCTATGCTGGATAGTATGCAGAAGAGCGGGATCGGGCATATTGTGGATGTGTGTGCTTCTGTGGGGCATTTTGATCGGGTTTATGATCTGGTTGAGAAGTATCCTTTTGTTTATGGCGCAGTGGGTGTTCATCCGGATGATGCGGATAAGGTGGATGCAGCAGTTCTGGATGAGATCCGCAGATATTGCGACATGGAAAAGACTGTGGCCGTAGGTGAGATTGGCCTGGATTATTACTGGCATAAGGAGAAGGAGGAGCATCTTCTCCAGCAGAAGGTATTCCGCCAGCAGATGGACATCGCCCGTGAGAAAAAGCTTCCGTTTATGATCCACAGCCGTGACGCAGCAGAGGATACGCTGAATATTGTGAAAGAATATATGCAGGATGGGATGTACGGCGGAGTTATCCATTGCTTTTCCTATAGTAAGGAAATTGCAAGAGAGTATCTGAATATGGGACTTTATCTTGGAATCGGCGGAGTGGTTACTTTTAAGAATTCCCGGAAGCTGAAAGAGGTGGCAGAGTATGCGCCGCTGAATCAGATCCTGCTTGAAACCGACTGCCCCTATATGGCACCTGTGCCGAACCGTGGAAAAAGAAACAGCTCCCTGTATCTGCCGGAGGTTGTGAAGACCATTGCGGAGATTAAGGGAATCAGCTGCGAGGAGGTTGTGGCTGTGACGGAGAGTAATGCGATGAAGGTGTTGGGATTGATATGATACAGAAATGAGAAAAAACCAGTTAACCTGAAATTTGCATTTCAGATTGGCTGGTTTTTTCTGATCCAATATGGAGCTATTAAAATGTATTAGACTTCAAATCATTAATAATCTAATTTTACATTACAAAATGTAGCGATAACATTATATATTATAATAGATAAACTTGTAAAAATAAATAACAAATTAATTACAATCCATTAGAATATTATTGATTTGTAAAAAGGAATGTGATATTGTAAAAGAAATAACAATTTATTGATCGTTTCCAGAAAGGAGGAACAAAATGAACGAGTTAAAACTGGAATTTCAGTTAGAAACAACTGAGATTCCGGCTGAACTGGACAAGGTTTTAGTGAGTTTTCTAAAAGCTGCTGTGGAGAATTATTCTCCGGCTCTTTTTGAAAAACTCTATAATAAAAATTCGTCCATAGTAAAAATGTACGTTTGGGCAACATACTTACCCGGGGTGAGATTTACACAGGAAAAAATATTGCTTAACCAGAACAGATTTATTATGACATTTTCAGATGCAGATATAGGTGAACTGATCGAATTTTACAATGCATTTGTGCTTATGAAATATAAAACGTATCCTATGCATCAAAATTCTATGCGGTTAATATCAGTAAAGATACGGGATATTCCAGAAATTCAAGACACAGAACTCATTATAAAAATGAAAAGTGCACTTATTGTCCGAAAACATGATTCTACGGATAATAGTGACAAGTACTATACATGTGAAGATCTGGAATTTGGAGAAATGGTGAAGGAAAATCTGAGTATTTTTCTTGAAAAATTGAATTTGGAAATGGATATTAGTGATTTTTCAATAACCCCATTGAAAGGGAAAAAAGTGGTAACAAGGACATGGGGTCGCTTAGTAGATGGAAGTATCGGGATATATAAGATAACAGGAAATTTAGAACTATTGAATTTTCTGCGTGCGGCAGGATTGGGAACAAGAAGATCGATTGGAAAAGGGATGTGGGAAGTCATATATTAGGAGGTAAATTATCATGGAAAAATATGTGATTACTCTTGGTGATTTCCTGAAGAATGCCGGAATTGTGGGATTTCATTACATGCTTGAAACAGCAGGGGCGAGAGAAAATATTGATTTTGGTCATTCCGAGGATGATCAGGCATTGTGGGTCAGCATGGATTTTGCACAGAATGCTGACTGGACGGATATGTATTTTAAAGCCTTTATCAGGTATTTTGGACCATTCAGCACGTATCAGGGAATTAAGGATAAAATTCAAATATGTATTGAAAAAATAGAAGCTGAAAATTGGAATCCGGGAAAACAGGAAAAAGATGATTTAAAATTTATCAATGACAAGCTGCAGTCAAACAGCTATCAGGCTGGTTTGGCAAATATTCAAAAGAAAATTGAAAATCCGGAAATCTATGAGAAATTAAAAAAGAATAAACTTAGTGATAAACTGTCAGCAGAAGAACTGAAAAACAGATTAGAAGAACTTCTGGATTTTATAAATCAGCCGGAATGCAGCGAAACTTTTGCAATGAAAAGTATCATATATACTTATATAAATCGGTTCTGGAATGGAAAATGTTTTCTTTTACGTCCTAATGCAAAAAAAGATATGCGAGAGGTGTTTGAAAAAGATTTTTCCGAACCATTTCGAAAGTATCTGAGTGCGGATCATAAGAAGGCAAAAGATCTCTGTATTGATTGTGGTGATCCAATAGGACCGAAAGAAAAGGTTTCAATAGCATTTATGAATGAAGTTGGAGATGATTTTACAAGAAAACGATCTGCGTTTTGGAATTGTAAAGTAGATGCTTTTCTTTGTCCAGGTTGTGCTTTTATATATGCGCTCAGTCCTCTGGGATTCCGGTTGTATGCAAACAAATTTGTTTTTGTAAATATAAATGATAGCATTAGTACTTTGTTATATGCAAATCATAAAAAAGGAAGAATAGATGAAGAAGGAGAAAAAACTGAAAATAAAAAATATTCTCAGTGGTTTGCAGAGACAATCAATATTTTACTGAAAGAGAAACAGAAGGAATTATCAAATGTCCAAGTAATCTTACGTGGAGTAAGTGCAGATGACAGATATGTATTGAGCATTATTCACAGAAGAATAATAGAAATTATCCGGGAACCAAGAATATCTGATGCATTAACTGCTTTAGCCAAAGCTCCGGTTACGAAAGTTAGAGATAATTTTGTAAATATACATGAAACAGTGGTTATGAATCTTTTACAACATCGGGAACAGTATCAGTTATTAAATTGTCTATTTAAAGAAAATATAAAAGAAGAATCGAAGAATTTTTATATTTTCTGGGTATATGAGGTGCAACTTTGGACGGAACTTGTAGTAGCATATTCTTCGGATAGAGATAAAAGAAGGGAGATTTCTATGAGCTGTGGAGCTATGAAAAAAAGTGGAGCGGATTTGAGAAAAGCAATTATGGCTGCAAAGGGTATGACTTCCAGTGAAGGCTTGAGAGGTATTGAATATCAGTTGTTAAATGCTTTAGCTGTAAGAAACGTAAATAAATTTATGGATGTTGTAATGCGTTTGTACAGTGCATATGGTTCCAAGAGAAATGAGGATGGACATGAACTTTTGATACCGACTGGATTTGTTCAGATGTTAAATGACAAACAGAAATTTACAGAATATGGATATGCGTTTGTAATGGGATTAGTAGGATCTTACGAGCCTAAGAAGGAGGAAGCATGATTATGAAAAGAGAAGGTTTAACATTTACAGTAATTTTTCTGGCAGAAAGTGCGAACTATGGGGAAGGAATTGGAAATATTTCATCACTGAAAAAAATGACCAGAGGAAACTATGAAGAGTATTCTTATATTTCCAGGCAGGCACTGAGATACAACATGGTGCAGCAAGCAAAATGGGATACTACGCCTGTAGATGGAAAAAGTGGAGTAGTACAGTTTGCTCCCTCTGCAACAATTGAAGATTACCCGGAGATTGATCTGTTTGGATATATGAAAACAACATCCAAAGGAGAAGACCAGAATGGTGGAGCTTCTACAAGAAGTGCAGTTGCCAGACTCAGTAATGCTATTGCGCTGGAACCATTTCAGGGAAATCTTGAATTTTTGACAAATATGGGGATTGCTTTGAGAGGAAATCTGCCGAATGGAATTGCTCAGAGTGAGATACATCGTTCTTATTATTCTTATACTATGTCTATAGATCTGGACAGAGTAGGTGTAGATGGTGAAATTAATATTGCAGAAGAGGATAAAGCGGAAAGAGTGAAAGTTCTCCTGGACTCTGTTCATTATTTGTACAGAGATATTAAAGGAAGAAGAGAAAATCTCAGTCCATTATTTATAATTGGAGGCAGATACAGCAGAAAAAATCCATTTTTTGAGAACAGAGTAAAAGTAGATGCAAATAAGATTAATGTAAGTACACTGCAGGAATTACTTGAGGATGATAATATCAGAAATTATACGTATGCAGGTGTTACAGCGGGTATTTTTGATAATGAAGATAAATTAAAAGATGTATTAAAAGCAGAATCAGTAGGTGCAGTATTTAATCATCTGAAAAAGGAAGTGGAGCAGTATTATGGAGAGGGCAATCAGGATTAAGTGTTTCCAGAATCTTGTAAATTATAGAAAACCCGGAAGCTTTATTATTAAAGAGACGTTTCCTCTTCCGCCATATTCTACAGTTCTTGGGATGATCCATGCAGCTTGTGGTTATACAGAATTTCATCCAATGAAGCTCTGCATACAAGGAACAAATAGTGGGACGGTATCAGAACTTTATACAAGATATTCATTTTCAGCAGGTACGAAATATGAAGAAGGACGACATCAGATCTGTGTTGAAGATGGAGAAAAATATGGAATTTTCAGAGGAATTGCCAATGTTGAACTGGTCTGTGACAATGATATGGTGATACATGCAATTCCAGAAGAGGAAGATTTTGAGAAAGTATATAATTCACTGAAATATCCGCCAAGATATTTATCACTTGGACGATATGAAGATCTGCTGGATATTGAGCGGGTGGATATTGTGAATATTCATCAGGAAGATGAAGTGGCAATAAAGAGAGATATGTATATACCGGTGAGTTACGGAAGTGAGTTGGGGGCCAGACGCGGAACAATATATAATCTTACAAAAGAATATGAAATTACAAAACAGGGGTTGCGCCGCTGGAAAAAAGAAAATGGAAGAGTAAAGGCTTATTATTGTTCTGAAGGAGTAGTAATAGACGAAGGAGCGTATGTGGATGATTTTGAGAAAGATGCAGCGCTGATATTTTGCTGATTAACAAATAAGAAAGTTATCAGCAATGAGATTGGTTTGGAAATGCGGTGGATTATGGATAGGTTTACAAGGAGGCAGGACAAATATCCTGCCTCCGGAAGGAGAAAGCTATGGAGTATTATGCAAAATCCAGACAAAAGATCTTGACTCAGGGAGAGATAGATAAAGTCAAAAATGAACTAGAAGATCTTATAATGAATCTTGAAGGTGAATTTACAGAAACAGATCTTAAAATTATCAGAAATAATATATCTCATTTGCAGGATACAGAAGAAGAGGGACAGAAAACGTTAAAGGAACATCAGAATGACATTGTAAAATGTGCAGAGTTGTTTTTTGAGGAATATGGCGAATATTTTACAGAAAAAGAAAAATGTTTGGTTATAGAAGCTTGTAGAATGCATGATTGGGGAAAAGCGAATCTGATTTTTCAGGGGTTAGTAAATTCAGCTCAGGTTAAAGAACAATATTCTGATATAGGACGGATTACACAGATTCCGCATGGATTTTTAAGCGCAGTTACCATATCAAGAAATGAATTTAAAAAATTATCGGAATTGTTTTCAGAAGCAGATTTCAGACCATTTATCACAGCGGTATATCATCACCACGATAGAGAAGACATTTATGAGGGAGATGAAATCCAGGAATATGCAGTAAAATACTATGCAGAACAGATAAGCGAATATTTAAAGAAGGATATCAAAAAATTATATTGTAGTAACCAGAATAAATTGTTGTATCGCAATAATTCTTATGCCTGTGAAACTCCAATTGAACCTAAGATGTGGGAAGAGTATCTTTTGATCAAGGGCTTGCTTAATAAATTTGATTACACAGTAAGTGCAGGGTATGAGAGGGCAGAAATTGCGCCAGATTTGCGAGAGAAAAAACTGAAAAAAAATATAGAAGTTTATCTTCAGAATAAAGAATTGCGGCCTGCACAGAAATTTATGATGGAACACAGAAATGAAAATTTGGTTGTTGTAGCACCTACAGGTTCCGGTAAAACAGAAGCAGCATTGTTATGGCTTAATGGAGAAAAAGGATTTTATACTCTTCCATTGAAGGTATCTTCTAATGCGATTTATTCTCGTATTAAAAATAATTATTCTTATGAGAATGTTGCGTTGTTACATTCTGACAGTATGGCAATGTACTTAAAAGAGTATAAAGAAAATGATTTAGACATTAATGAAAAATATGACCGTGCAAAAATGCTTGCACAGCCATTAACTGTTTGCACAGTTGATCAGCTTTTTAAATTTGTTTATAAGGCACTGGGAACAGAAATTTTTGCAGCAACTTTGAAGTATTCTAAATTAATATTGGATGAAATTCAATCATATGAACCGGTAGTTATTGCGATTATTATATATGGATTGAAGACAATCCAGGAAATGGGAGGGCGTTTTGCAATTATCACGGCAACATTTCCGCCAGTTCTTAAGCATTTTATGGAAGAAAATGGTTTGATAGAAAATAAACAGTATATTTTTAAGGATTTTACAGGAGAAGAATACTTAACAAATCAGGTTGTGCGACATAAGATTCGGATTAGAAAATCAGAAATGGATATTGATGAAATATTAGAGCAGGGCAGAAATAAAAAGATTTTGGTTATCTGTAATACAGTTTCCCGAGCACAAAAGATTTATAAAGAAATGCAGGAAAAATCAGAAAATGTTTATTTGTTGCATTCGCGTTATATAAGAAGAGACAGAGCTTTTCTGGAAAAACAGATTATGGATTTTGCGGAATCAGAAGAAGCTGGCATATGGATAACAACGCAGATTGTGGAAGCGAGTCTGGATATAGATTTTGATGTACTTCATACGGAGATGTGTACAGCAGATAGTCTTTTACAGAGAATGGGGCGTTGTAACAGAAAAGGAAGATATTTTCCGGAAGAAGCAAATGTTATCATATATGATAATAGAAATGGCGTTGGAAAAAATGGCATTTATGATTTGGTTATGTATGATCGTTCGCTTAAATTGCTTGCTCAGTATGAAAATTTAGAGTTTGTAGAAAGCATGAAAACGATATATATGAATCAGGTTTATGATTCAGACGAAATAAAGGGAACAGGCTATTATGAAGAAATTGAGAAATGTCTGAACAAACTTTCGGAGATTCATCCTGTAGATTATAAACTGAAGGATGCTGAAATAAGGAAAATCAATAGTGTAACAGTTGTACCGGAAGAGATTTATCAAGAAAAAATGGATTTGTTTGAATGTGGAACAGATTTTCTGAGAAAATCCAATGTGAGTAAAGAAACTAAAAGTCTTATAAGATCTAAGTTGGAGGATAGGACATTAAATTTAAGTATTTACAGGAATAAATATCCGGAAAATGTAGATAGAGTTTCTGTTGGTTTTAAAAATTGCAAAAAAGTTACAGATATTCATCGTACAGAATATAAATATGAATTTGATCCTAAAACAGGAAAAGGTCAGGGATTGTTGACATCTGAGATTCTTGAGCAGTGTGGATATTTTATGTAGGAGAAAATGTATGGATGAGAGAATCACTGGTGTGATGATTTATTATTATTTCGTCTGTAAGCGGAAATTATGGTATTTTTGTCATGATATTCGGATGGAAACGGAGAATGAAGATGTAATGCTTGGTAAGATTCTGGATGAGAGCAGTTATAAGAAAAAGGATAAACATGTAAATATCGATGATATTATAAATATTGATTTTATTAGTGAGCATAAGGAACTGCATGAGATTAAGAAGAGTAAGGCGGTGGAAGATGCTGGAATCTGGCAGGTGAAGTATTATCTTTATTATTTGCAGAAACGAGGGGTGAGTGGACTTAAAGGGAAGATTGATTATCCGTTGCTGAAGAAGTCGATAATTGTTGAATTGTCGGAAAAAGATGTGGAAATTCTGGAACGGATTATTACTGAGATTACAGATATTAAACATCAGGAGATTATGTCGGTTTCTGGTAATAGTAAATTATGCAAAAAATGTGCTTATTATGATTTATGTACTATATAAACTCTGGATTTGTATCGGGGGAAAAGCATGAAGCAAAGTTTTTATGTTTATAATAACGGGGATTTGAAACGGAAAGATAATACGCTTCAGTTTACAAATTATGATGGTGAGAAGCGGGATATTCCTATTGAGCGGATTTCAGATATTTATGTTATGTCTGAGATGTCGTTTAATACGAAGTTTATTAATTACATATCGCAGTATGGAATTCCGATGCATTTTTTTAATTATTATAATTTTTATATGGGAAGTTATTATCCGAGAGAAAGTCTGCTAGCGGGCCAGCTGTTGGTGAAGCAGGTCAGCTATTATACAGATTATGAGAAAAGGCTGGTTCTTGCAAGAAAATTTATAGAGGCGGCAGCAGATAGTATTTATCGGAATCTTCGGTATTATAATGGTCGGGGAAAAGATGTGTCGGAATATCTCAGAGATGTGGATTCTCTTCGTAAACAGCTAAGTAGTGTGACAACGATTGAAGAACTGATGGGAATTGAGGGGAACATCAGGAGAAGATATTATGCTGCGTGGAATGTGATTGTTAATCAGGAGATTCAGTTTGAAAAGCGTGTAATGCATCCACCAGATAACATGATTAATTCTTTGATTTCTTTTGTAAATACACTAATTTATACGAAAGTGCTTAGCGAGATTTATCATACACAGTTGAATCCTACGATCAGTTATCTGCATGAACCTGGAGCAAGACGATTTTCATTGAGTCTGGATATTGCGGAAGTGTTTAAACCATTGATTGGTGACAGATTGATTTTCTCGTTGTTGAATCGAAATCAGATTACAGAGGATAGTTTTACGAAGGAACTAAATTTTCTTCATTTGAAAAAAGATGCTTCTAAACTGATTGTATCTGAACTTGAAAAGAATCTTAAAAAGACTGTGATGCACAAGAATTTGGGAAGGCAGGTTTCTTATCAGTATTTACTTCGGTTGGAGTGCTATAAGTTGATAAAGCATCTGCTTGGTGAAAAAGAATATGAAGGGTTCAGGATATGGTGGTGAATTATGTATGTAGTTTTGGTTTATGATGTGAGTCAGCAGGAAAATGGTTCGAAGCGTTGGTCGAGGATTTTTAAGATTTGTAAAAGGTATTTAACGCATATCCAGAATTCTGTTTTTGAAGGTGAAATTTCTAAGGCTCAGTTGGCACAGTTACAACAGGAATTTAAGTTCTGTATAGATAAAGAATTGGATTCTGTGATTATTTTTAAATCAAGGCAGGAAAAATGGTTGGATAAGGAATTCTGGGGACGGAAAGATGATGCAACCAATTTTATTTTGTAATTGTCAACCTACGATATGGGAAAAATCCCGGGAGGTTGACAAAGCCTTTATTTATAAGGAAAATGGAAGTTTTATAGAGTGTTATAATATCTATTTTGTGTATAAAATAATTGTAAATGACAAGGTCGACAGAAAATGGTAAAATAAACGATGTATTATAGGTGAATGTGGAGCACGGGTATTAATAGAAACATTGTGGAATGTAAAGACTCTCTGTTTTCAGAATCTCCTGCAGCTTCTTTGGTATTAATAGAAACATTGTGGAATGTAAAGGGAGAAGGTAGAAAAGTTTATCCCCGGAATCGGAAGTATTAATAGAAACATTGTGGAATGTAAAGAAGCTTACAGTAATCTCAAGATGTTCACCAAACACGTATTAATAGAAACATTGTGGAATGTAAAGTGTTGTAGTTTACGCCCTGGATAGCTTCCCTGGTTTCGTATTAATAGAAACATTGTGGAATGTAAAGGTCCGTTTTTTCTCTGAACCGGTTCGCCTGGATAACGTATTAATAGAAACATTGTGGAATGTAAAGTATATAATCACTTCTTTATTTCCCCAGTCAATATCTGTATTAATAGAAACATTGTGGAATGTAAAGTCGGAAGTACCTGCTGCCTGGCCACTTCCAGAAGCTGTATTAATAGAAACATTGTGGAATGTAAAGCATCATCCACCATTGTCAGCAGTCCTCTTCGTCTCCATGTATTAATAGAAACATTGTGGAATGTAAAGATTATTAATCCGTGGGTGATTTATTTTGCAAGTAGAGTATTAATAGAAACATTGTGGAATGTAAAGAAAAGTACGAGAAGAAGTTGAAAAATGGATTCCGGTATTAATAGAAACATTGTGGAATGTAAAGTGTTTACATGATACTAGATCAAATAGAGGTTCTAGTATTAATAGAAACATTGTGGAATGTAAAGTATCAGTTCGATCATGTAGTAAATCGTACCTCCTGTATTAATAGAAACATTGTGGAATGTAAAGCAGGGCATGGAGAACAGACGAAAAGAAATGAACTTAGTATTAATAGAAACATTGTGGAATGTAAAGGAGATTGCGGTTCGGAATCCTTCGTTCGTGTTCCATGTATTAATAGAAACATTGTGGAATGTAAAGTGGAAGTTTACAATGTCACCGACCTTGTACGTCTTCGTATTAATAGAAACATTGTGGAATGTAAAGACTCTTTCTTTGACTGTCCACTCGTGCCGCTGCTAGTATTAATAGAAACATTGTGGAATGTAAAGTCAGTAGACCATCTACAGGTGGATTTTTCTTTGCGTATTAATAGAAACATTGTGGAATGTAAAGTCGGGATTGCTTTGACCTGTCTTGAGTGTTCCGGCTAGTATTAATAGAAACATTATGGAGTGTCAAAGATCAAGAACAATTTTTTACATAGGCATTCTTCCCCATTTCCCCCCCTTAATGTTAACCCCACGTTAAACCTTCGCAAAGTCCATTGTATTCCAATTTTTCCATCCCGATAATATACGCAGATAAAGCAGTTTCAGGAGTTGATGAGATCTGAATCTGAAGAAGCTGGCTGGCAGATCAGAGCTCATATATCAGAGTTCGTGTAAGGGAAGAGAGATGGATAGCAGTATGGACAAAGTTCTGACGGTGATCGTACCTGTCTACAATATGGAAAAATATATCCGGCAGTGTCTGGAATCTCTGGTAATCGGGGAGGTGCTGGACCGGATCGAGGTGCTGGTGGTGTTGGAGGGCTCCAAGGATGGTTCTGCGGAGATCGCGTATGAGTTTGTGGAGCAGTATCCGGATACCTTACGGATCATTTATAAGGCGAATGGTGGTCATGGTTCAGCGATCAACACAGGTCTTATGATGGCGTCCGGTGAGTATGTGAAGATCCTGGACAGTGATGACTGGGTAGAAAGGGATGCTTTCTGCAGGCTGGTGGACTGCCTTGAAACGGAAGGGACGGAGCCTGCCAGACAGGCGGGGCGGAAGATCGATGAAAACTGCTATTACGTTGATGTAGAATTTGTCATGTATCCCATCACTGAGGTAGAGTCGCGTCTGTCAGGCACCGGAGGCATAAAACAGGGGATCCGGAAATCCCGGATCGTATTGTACAGCTTTTACAGCGATTTCAGCACTTTAACAAGCCGTGAATTATCCTCCGGCATCATAATACAGAATCGTACAAATTCCCCGTCCAGGCACTGGAAGGAAGAACAGTCACGGATCATCATGCCTTGTCTGATGCAGGCTTCAAATACGTCATAGGAGGTCAGTCCGTTTTTCAGGATCCGGAGCAGGATAAAGTTTGCATAGGCGGGATAGATTTTGTAGGTGTCTGTATCCCTCAGTTCCTGGATCATCCGGTCGCGTTCGGAAAGGATCAGATTTCTGGTTTCTTTAATATAATCTTCATCCTGCAGCATGATCTCTCCTGCAAAGGCACCAAGGCTGTTAAGTGACCATGGTGTCTGTTTTTCGCGCATTTTTGCAAGAAAGTCCATATTTCCGGTGATGCCGTAGCCCAGGCGCATTCCGGGAGCAGCGAAGAATTTGGATACGCCGCGGAGTACCATGAGATTGGTGAATTCCCGTGTCAGCGGAACTGCGGTGATGGCGTTGATATCCGGGGCAAATTCCACATAAGTTTCGTCGATCATCACGAAGATATTTTTTTCTGCACAGAAACCGATAAGTCTGCGAAGCTCTTCCTGGGTGATGGCAGAGGAGGTCGGATTGTTGGGGTTACAGAGGATGAGAAAATCATAGCCCTGCTCCAGCTTCTGGCAGAGATCCGGAATGTCCGGCTCGAAATCATTGCTTTCCTGAAGGTGGTAGTATTCCTGGGTACTTCCGGAGAAGGAGAGCTCTCTGGAGTATTCAGAATAGGTAGGCCCAAGGATCAGAGTGTGCTTCGGGGCACGCTCCTGGATCAGAAGGGAGATCAGTTCGCTGGAGCCGTTTCCCGGAAGAATGAAATCAGCAGGAATATTGCAGTAGCTGGAAATCGTATTCCGAAGGGATGTGTATTCTCTGTCCGGGTAGGAGGAAAGGATATCCACGTGTTCTGCAATGGCTCTGCCGGCTTTTGGGGAAAGTCCCAGAGGATTGACATTTGCACCGAATTTGACGATGTTTTCTTTTTTCAGATTGTAGTAGCTGCAGATCTTTTCTATATCACTTCCGTGAAAAACGGGTTTGGTATCCATTTTTGTCACCTCACATTTTTGTTTTTTTCGTAAAAAATTTATATCCAGTATACACCAGAATCCGGGACAAAAAAAGACGGGATAAAAAGTTTCTGTATTTTTTTCGAATAGGATATTACTGAAAATTGATTTCTGGAAATGTATGGGAATATTTGATACAATGAGCAGGTAGCGAATGTAGATTGTGAATATCCATGCTGTTTGTTAATGCGGACCGCGAATATCCACATTTTTTCCGGGGCGGGTAAGTTTTCAGGGAGAAACAGCAGGAAAGGAAACAGAAAATATGAATACAGAAGAGAAAAAGATCGCAGTGATCGGAATTGGTGGTGTTGGCGGCTACATAGCCGGGCTGCTGGCGAAGGCGTATCCTCACGTGACGATGGTTGCACGTGGCGCCAGGGCAGAGAGCATCCGGAAAAAAGGCCTGGTGCTCCACAGTGATTATAAGGGTGAGATCGTGGCAAAGCCAGAGCGGGTAGTTCCAATTCAGGATATGGGACAGCAGGATTATATTTTTATCTGTGTAAAAAATTATTCTCTGGCTGAGGTGTGCGAAAGTATCCGGGACATGGTCACGGATGACACAGTGATCATTCCTGTGATGAATGGTGTGGACCCGGGAGAAAACATCCGCCGTCTGGTTGGTAAGGGAACGGTAGTGGATTCGCTGATCTATACGGTGGCTTTTGCCAATGAGGATTTTTCCATTTCCCAGCAGGATACGTTTACGTGGCTTTGTATTGGAATCAAAGATGCGGATGAACGGCAGCAGAAGAAAGTTGCAGAAGTGGCAGGGATCCTGAAAGGTGCGGATATTGACTATAAGGATCAGGGGGATATCGAGGTGGAGATCTGGAGAAAGTATATCCTCAACTGTGCCTTTAATGTGATGACTGCTTTTTATGATAATACCATCGGGGAGCTCCGCAGAGATCCGGTGAAAGCGCAGCAGTATGAGAAGCTTGTATGGGAAGCTGCCAGTGTAGGTCAGGCCAAGGGGGTTGCGCTGACGGATGAGCACATCAATGAGGTGATCTATAAATTCCGCCATGTACATGCAGATAATGCAACCAGCTCCCTGCAGAGAGATTTTCGCATCCGGAGAAAACAGACGGAGCTGGAAACCTTCAGCGGCTATATTGTGAAAGAAGCGAAGAGACTTGGTGTTTCCATTCCGCTTTCCGAAAAAATATATCAGGGACTTATGGAAATGGCAGAAAAATTCTGACCGAAAAGGTGAGTTTTTCTGGTGGAATCCTGTATGCTCTGGTACAATGGGGATATAAAAAATTCTGTATCGCAGGCTGAAAGGTTATCTGTGATACCGGAAGGGAGGAAAAGAGATGAAGAAAGTATTTTTGGCTGTTATTGCAGTGATCGTGGTCCTTGCTGGAGGACTTATGCTCAGTTACAACGGGCTTGCCGGAAGTAAAGAAGCTGTGGAAACTGCAGAGGCTGATGTGGATACCATGCTGCAGAGACGTGCAGATCTGATCCCGAATCTCGTCAGCACGGTAAAAAGTTACACGAAGCATGAGACGGAGGTTGTTGACAGGGTTCTGGAGGCGCGGGACCAGCTGATGAATGCAGATACCGTGGAAGAGAAATCTGAGGCAGATCAGCAGATGGACAGTGCACTTTCCGGTCTGAAGGTTGTGGTGGAAAATTATCCGGAACTGAAAAGCAATACTACTTATGTGGGCCTGATGGATGAACTGTCCGGAAGCGAAAACCGGATCTCTGTAGCGAGAAAAGATTATAATGAGGCTGTGAAAGCTTATAACACAAGGCTTGTGAAATTCCCCGGGAATGTATTTGGTTCCATGCTTGGCTTTGAGAAGGCGTCATATTTTGAGGCCGATGATTCAGCAGCAGAAACGCTGGATGTAGGGGATATGCTGGCAGAGTGATAAGATCAGACCATTGTTTTGATGAAATGAAAGAACGGATAGAGGGAGAATATCCTATGAAAAAATGGATCGGACGGATGGCTGTGCTGCTGGCTTTTGTATTGACGCTGTCCGGAAGTACGCTGGCAGCTTTCGGGGAGATCCCGTCTGCCACAAAAGAATTCTATGTTAATGATTATGCAGGGGTTTTCAGCGATACCTGGAAGGAAGAGCTTTGCAAGGCTGGTGAGCAGCTTTATGAGGATACCACAGCGCAGCTGGTTGTCCTTACCGTGGATACCACCGATGGGGAAGACATCAGTGATTATGCAGTGGAAACCGGTCGCAAATGGGGAATTGGTTCAAAGAAGAAAAATAATGGTGTCCTGATCGTCCTTTCGGTTTCGGACCGTAAAGTCTGGGTATCTGTCGGCTACGGTCTTGAGGGAAAGCTGCCTGATTCAAAGACCGGACGACTTCTGGATGAATATGCAGTTCCTTCCTATAAAGACAATCAGTTTGAAAAAGGTACCGTGGAGCTTTATTATGCACTGCTAAATGAGATCCGTGAGGAATACGGCCTGGAGAAGATAACAGCTCCCAAGTATGAGAAGGTGCAGCAGGATGTGGACGACGATGAGGATGAGGGAACTGTCTGGGAGATCGCGCTGGGGCTTGTGATGATCGTTTTGCTCATGGTGGGTGCATATCTGCTGTGCGTGATGCTGCCTGTATTTCTTATCGTAACTATGGTTCTGGTTCTGAAGGGCCTGATAATGAAATTGTCGGGAAAGGATACCGCAGACTACTGGAAAAAGAATTTCAGCCGTATGAGTGTACTGCACCGGCTCTTTAATTCCCTGTTTCCGCTGAGCTGGATCCTGGGAAGAGGGGGAAAAAGCAGCGGCGGAAGTTCCGGTAATGACGATGACAGAGATGATGATTATGACAGCTACGACAGCGGAAGCTCCGGAGACGGAGGAAGCTTCGGCGGTGGCGGTGCAGGCAGGGATTTCTAGTGGTGTCGGCATGAATCGCCGGTTCTCTTGTACAGCACAGGCGGAGCTTTCTAATGCTCTTGACAAAATTTCTCAACTTTGCTACAATGACGAAAATCAATTCCGTGAGGGAGTAATTCGCGTGTAGACGTGGTTTGTCAACATACTGGTGCATGCACCTGGCAAATCTTAAAGAATGAGACTCATGTATATTTTATTTCTGTTACAGAGATAGAGTATACGTGGGTCTTTTTTTATGGCTCCGGAGCGGATGAATATGCAAAGGAGAAGAAAAATGCTGTTATTTATGAAAGTGCTTTTTACCCAGTTTATTGCGGAAATGGGTGACAAAACACAGCTGATGCTGGTGGCAATGACTTCCAGGTTCAAGCTGAAGGATATTTTGCTTGGAACCGGTGTTGCTGTCCTGGTGCTCAACGGACTGGCAGTGCTTGCAGGAGGTATTATCAGTACCGTGGTCCCTACCTGGCTGATCCGTCTGATCGCAGGTGCAGCGTTCCTGTTTTTTGCGGTGACAACGCTGAAGGGTGACGATGATGAGGAGGAGAATGTTAAGGATCGTAAGATCAAATTTGCACCGCTGTCTGTATTCTGTACATTTTTTGTTGCGGAGCTGGGGGATAAGACACAGCTTACCGCAATTACATTTGGTGCCAATGAGGGACTGAGTTCAGCGGTTGTGGTATGGCTTGCCTGTTCACTGGGACTTTTTGCAGCGGATGTGATCGGACTTCTGATCGGATATCTTCTGAAAAGCAAGGCACCGGAGGGAATCCTCAATATAGTTGCATTTGTTATTTTTTCCATCTTTGGAATCCTGACGCTGAGACAGGGATTTGGCCTTCTGCTCGGGGTGGGCTCTTCTATGATCCTTCCGCTTACCGTAGCGGTTACGGTTGTGTTTGTGATCGTCTGTCTTGTGCTTTATAAGCAGGCGAAAAAGAATTAAATTATTATAAGGAGCTTTGCATAGAATAGGGCTCATACCTGAAAAAGCCTCCGCATACACTGTAAAAAAGCGTCTTCGGGGGCTTGGCAGTGAAGGATTATATTGAAGAACGTGCAGTTGAGATCGCAGGATATATTGTTGAAACAAAGGCTACGGTGCGGCAGGCAGCTAAGAAATTCGGGATCAGTAAGAGTACGGTACATAAGGATTGCGTAGAACGCCTGAAAGTGATCAATCCGGCTCTGGCCATAGAAGTTCGCAAGGTACTGGATGTAAACAAGCAGGAGCGACATATCCGGGGAGGTATCGCTACCCGGGAAAAATATCTCCATGCTCATATCCGATGAACAGGCGGTACGGGTTAAATGTTGATCATAAAATATCAGTGTTTATCCGGCTTGCTCTGGTTGACATACCTGATAAGATGTGCGAAGATTTATCATACGATAGAACAGCAAAATAAAGCACATAGGAAAGAGAGGATTTTATCATGCTGAAACAGTTATCCATCTATGCAGAAAATAAAAAGGGTGTTATGCAGAACATTACCGGTATCCTGAAGGACGAGAATATCAATATTCTGGGCTCTGTAACCAACGATAGCGCAGAGTACGGAATCGTACGAATGGTAGTTTCGGAGCCGGATAAGGCAATGGAGGCTCTGATCGCTGCAGGATATCTCTGCCACGTGATCGAGGTGATCGGAGTGGAGGTTGAGGATAAGACCGGAAATCTGAATGATCTGCTTCTTACACTGAAGGACAGTAATGTGAGCGTGGATTATCTGTACCTCTCCTTTAACCGTGATTCCGGCAAGCCGATCATGGTATTCCATACCGAGGATATCATGGAAGTGAGAGCCTGCCTGAAATCCAGAGGCTATACCGTTTTATAAAAACAGGATTTTACCGTGTGGTAGAGGCTTTTATCCGTTTGATAAATATTAAAATATTCTATATTATAAACACGAAATATCAATTTTACAAATGTATATGGCCATGCTATCATATATCCATAATAGTTCTTAACCTGTAAACAGCCACCTCAGGATATGTGAATATCCGTATCATACAGGCTGGGAACTAAAAACTCATCACATAAAGTTAATAATTACACCCATGAAGAGATCTGTGGATCAGCGTACACAGATTCCTTCAGAAAGAAGCTGTTACGTCGGCGGAGTTTTCTGTGTCTCCAATGATGTGACAGCTTTTTTCTTTTGCTCTGAAAAAATTCGCAGTAATTTCACAAAAACATGATACAGTAGGAAAAAACGACGGAAAAGAAATAACAGTATTTCAGAAAATAACAGCCGATAGATAATTCAGCTGTTCAGAACAGAACGGCCTGGAATTACTGCAGACAGACGAGGAAATGAAATGAGACCAATAAGAATACAGAAAGCGGAAAAAAACAAAAAAAAGGGAAACAGAGGGTGGATCTATCTCCTGGCGTTTCTGTTTCCGGTGCTGATCTTTACGCTGGGCTTTGCATTGAAGGGTGTTTATCCTTTTGGAGAAAATTCGGCGCTGGTGGTAGATGGAGTCCATCAGTATACAGCCTTTTACAGGGAACTTTCAGAGCAGCTTGGAAAGGGAACGGGCTGGACCTGGTCCGCACATGCCATGGGATATAATTTTTACGGATTGTTTTGCTATTATCTCTGCAGTCCGTTCAGCTTCCTAATACTGCTGTTTATGAAATTCATGTATGTAAACGAGGCTATTACTGCGGTGATCCTGATCAAGGCAGGGCTTTGCAGCGTATCCATGGCATGGTATTCCGGGAAAAAATATCCGGGCAGAGGAAGTATGGCAGTTTCTCTTGGCTGTATGTACGCACTGTCTGATTTTCTTATAGGCTATTACAGCAATGTGATGTGGCTGGACTGTATCATGCTTCTTCCGGTGCTTGCATATCTTATTGAACAGCTGGTGCATACTGGAAAATGGCGAGGGTATTGTCTGGTGCTGGGGTACTGTATTTTAACCAGCTATTATATGGGATTTATGTTATGCACATTTGCTGCTTTTTATTATCTGGCAGAGCTGGTTGCGGCAGAATCTGGTCGACGGCCGGAGAAAATCCGTTTTTCATTATTGAAATTTGCCGGGGCGTCTGTTGCCGGAGCCGGACTTGCAGGAATCACACTGATCCCCGGAATTGCTGCGGTATCCAGAACTGCAGCGGCGGAAGAGGCAGGCACCGGACTTTCGGGAGTGTACGGAGATATCTGGAAACAGCTGGGCGCATTATTCGAGGATTCCCTGTCCTTTGTAAAATCCGGCGACCAGGGAGATGTGAACCTTTACTGTGGCTGTGCAGTGCTGCTTTTTGCCGGAATTTATTTTCTGAATAAAGAAATCCGCACAGCAGAAAAAATCGTAACAGGTATATTGATCGTTTTGTATTTTGCGGGGATCCATATCACAGCGCTGAATCTGCTTTTTCACGGATTGCATAAACCTGTGGGAATCCCCAATCGTTTTGTGTTCATCCTGATATTTTTGCTGTTGAAAATGTCCTGTGATGCATGGGGAAATGTGGAAAATGAAAGCACAGGAAGAATTTTTGCCGGACTGATCGCTGCAGAGGGCTTCTGTATCGTTGTGGGGATCAAAAGCGGAAATATCTGGGGACTTCTGCTTACAGCAGGGGTTCTTGCAGTATTCTTTCTGGTTATGTGGACGGAACGGTGTATCTGTGGAAAACTGTCCGGTCATGCCTTCTGCTGTGTGGAGATCCGAAAGCTGGGATGTCTGGTGCTGGCAGTGCTGATCCTTGCAGAGACAGGAATTCACGGAATCGTCAGTATTACAGATAATGGAACCGCAAACCGTGATATTTATGTGGAAAGTGAGCAGGAGGTTTGTGGATTACTGGAGTCTGCCGGTGTGGATCAGGTGGATTACCGTGCCGCTATTGTAAATCCTCTTGTGAGAAATGAAGAGATGCTGTATCAGCTGAACGGGATATCTATGTATTCCTCTACTAATACAGAGGTAATGTGGGATTTTGTAAAAAACATGGGCTTTGAAAATCTGGAAAATCGTTTTCAGTATGCGGGATCCACGGAAGTGACGGATATGCTTCTGGGAATACGATATCTGTTTTGCAGGAATACAAGAAAGCTTCATACTGTTTATAAAAAAATCGGAGAAAGCCAGTCCTTTGATCTCTATGAGAATCCGAGAGCACTGAAAGCAGGATATATGGTCAGTGATTCCGTACTGGACTATGCAATGGAAGGAACAGATCCACTTGAGGTTCAGAACCGGCTGCTCAGCGGTATTGCGGGAAAAAGACTGTACAAAATGCAGATGGTGTCTTCAGAAGCAGTATGGGCCGGGACTGTGGATTTTGATATTTCGCTGAAAAAAGGGGAGCATGGGTATCTCTATATTCCGGGGACAGAGCCGGAAACTGTAACGATCAACGGCCAGGAGCAGAAATCCGATTACTGGAATAATAATTTCCTGGATCTTGGCACTTATGATACGGATACGGTTGTGCATGTAACTGCGGAAACCGGAATGCAGGAAGCGGTTCTGGGAACTTACCGGGAATCGGACCTGGATGAGATCTATGAAATGCTTTCTTCCCGGCAGATGGATCTGAAGAATGGAAAGGGTACCATAGCTGCAGCAAAGGATGAAATGCTCCTTCTCAGCATATTTTATGATCCTGATATGCAGATTTATGTAGATGGGAAAAAGGTCGATGGGAAAAGCATCCAGGGGCTTACCGGTGTAAAGCTTTCGGCCGGGACACATACGGTTACTATGAAATATCGGACTCCGGGGCTGCAGGCGGGAGCAGTTCTTTCTATATTAATAGCAGGAATACTGGGAATACTCTGGTATATCAGCAGAAGAAAAATGGGTATTTCCGGCAGGTTGTGACATCTATGGAGAAAACCGTGTAAAACCCCTGTAAAATCAGCAAAAATTCTTTATAAAATACCTTGACAAGCCCTGTATTTACGGTCTATAATGAGCAAGCGTGCGAATGAAACGTTATATTTTCGCATGCCGTAATTTGTAAATAGCAACCGCAAGGCCCCATGGGAAAGCCCATGGAGAAATAAATCGGGAGGTGAAATGGAATGCCAACATTCAACCAGTTAGTAAGAAAGGGCCGTCAGACAGCTGTTAAAAAATCTACAGCACCGGCTCTGCAGAAAACATACAACTCTTTAAGAAAGAAAGCAGTTGATCAGGCTGCTCCACAGAAACGTGGTGTTTGTACTGCTGTTAAAACAGCTACTCCTAAAAAGCCTAACTCAGCTCTTAGAAAGATCGCCAGAGTTCGTCTTTCCAACGGTATCGAGGTAACAAGTTATATTCCAGGAGAGGGTCACAACCTTCAGGAGCATAGCGTTGTTCTTATCCGTGGAGGAAGAGTTAAGGACTTACCTGGTACAAGATACCACATCATCAGAGGTACTCTTGATACCGCAGGTGTCGCTAACAGAAAACAGGCTCGTT
>OHAG01000171.1_pt1 | contig 58349 bp, 24 predicted proteins | sample 1577081 | NCBI WGS metagenome assembly OHAG01 (sample SAMEA3541513, study PRJEB24748) | human gut metagenome | biome: human gut; feature: human-associated habitat; material: faeces | place: China | collected 2012
TCGACGGGGAGGTTTGGCACCTCGATGTCGGCTCATCACATCCTGGGGCTGAAGTAGGTCCCAAGGGTTGGGCTGTTCGCCCATTAAAGTGGTACGCGAGCTGGGTTCAGAACGTCGTGAGACAGTTCGGTCCCTATCCATCGCGGGCGTAAGAAACTTGAAAGGGGCTGCTCCTAGTACGAGAGGACCGGAGTGGACCGACCAATGGTGTACCAGTCATGGCGCCAGCCGTGCAGCTGGGTAGCTACGTCGGGGACGGATAAACGCTGAAAGCATCTAAGCGTGAAACCAGCCTAGAGATGAGGTTTCTCATTGCGCAAGCAAGTAAGGTCCCACAGAGACGATGTGGTTGATAGGCCGGGAGTGGAAGTACAGTGATGTATGGAGCGGACCGGTACTAATAGACCGAGGACTTGACTTAACTAGCGAACCCCATTTGAAGGAGCGCAGCGACGCGCAAATGGGTGTGAGTCAGTTATGCCGAACGAAGTTCGGTATAAGCAGTTAACTTCCGATTTGTCAGAGCGAAAGCGACGCACACAGGAAGTTAGCAACACCTAAGGTAATTAAGAACAACAAACACTTTTCTATGCGGTTGTCAGGGTAGAAAAACCTTGAAAACAAAAGAATTCAGCGGCGATCCAGAGCTGCCCCCTCAGGGGGAAGTGACTTATCTGCGCATCGCGCAGATAAGTCGAAAGGGGTGCATTTGAAGATAAAAATACTTACAATAAAATAAACCCCTTCAGGCCCAAATGCTTCGCATCCGGTCCAGCCTTCTAACTCTCATCATAAGCTGGGGTGAGCATTAGAACCGTGACATATCACTAATACGTCACGCTCATAGAGGAACCTAACAAATACCGATAGATTCTCTATTTCCCCAGCTCCTTCAATCTTTTTTTCACTACATAATCAATATATGTGCAGATATCCGAAAATTTCCTACTGATATCTAGATTCGTAAATCGTAGTACTGTAATATCCTTTTCTTCTATTTTTTTCGTTCGCCATGCATCATATTTGAGGCTAACGTCTGTGTAGTGCTGACTGCCATCTAGCTCGATTGCAAGTCTTGCTGAATCACAGTAGAAATCTAAAATGAAAGCGCCGATTACATGCTGCCTGCGAAACCTTGGCTTATATGTATGAAGATATTCATACCAAAGTTTGGCTTCCTGCCTGGTCATTTCTTTTCGAAGCTTTCGGGATCGTTCCTTCATGGTCCGATTGACAGGTGTAAAATCATTCATTCTCTTTTCTCCGATAACATATGTGATACTATTAGCATATAAATAACTTAAAGCTTTAGCAATAAACAAAGGAATTTTCTAATGGAGATTTTAGATATAGACGCTTTTTTAAATTTTCTCTCAGCAGATTTTAATGTCAATTTAATGTCTTTTTGCGTAATCAGCGGCGATCCAGTGCTGCCCCCTAGGGGGCGCAATGCCCCTGTGTGGGCATTGCGGTTCCATCGCGTATCCCAGATTATGATACGCGATGGAAGGGGACAGTGACTTATCTGCGCGATGCGCAGATAGGTCGAAAGGGGTGCATTTGAAGATAAAAAATATTCAAAATAAAATGAACCCCTTCAGGCCCAAATGCTCCGCATTCGGCCCAGCTCCCCCACGGGGAGCCTGCACTGGTCAACAAAACTTGGACACTAAAATCTAAAAAATTAGAATCAGAAATATAATTTGACGCAAAGTTGAACAGTATTTTTTAATAAGTTGGACACTGTCTGAGGTAAGACTTTCGCCAGAAAGTAAACAACTCAGGCAGTCCTTCCACTTGGCAAGTATCATTTAGCCAGCCAGATTATATGCGGTTAGGCCAAATGAAAAAGCGATAAGGGCTTAGTCCTTTTCAGGTGCATACATTTCCCGATATTGTACGGGTGTGAGATATTCCAGCGACGCAGCCATCTCGGAAGGGGTGCATTTAAGGACCATAAAAATATTCAAGATAAAATGAACCCCTTTAGGCCCAAATGCTCCGCATCCGGGCCAGCTAGTCAACGAATCTTTCATCATCAGTTTAAGCTTCTATGCAGCCTTTATATGCTATACTATACATATCACAAGCAAGGAAGGGATGTGATTATGTTGACCTGGAAAAAGACCGTAGCTTTTGGCTTGGTTTTAGTGCAGCTTGGTTTAGGCAGTGCCTTTGCTGCTGCGCCTGATTTGTCCGGTCTCGTTGTCAGGGAGCCTGGGACCTTCTGGCGTCTCGATGCTGCCAATAAGCCCGAAGTACCGCGAAATTACCGCGTCGATGAAAGCCTGCGTATGAGTGGCAGTGCCCAGCCGTCAGCCTTAGCGTTAACGGCGATGTTGCACGATTTGCATAAACGTGGTGTAACGCCTCAGCAGCTTGTACTCGTAGATCTGCGCCAGGAAGACCACGGCTTTTTCAACGGTACAGCTGTGAGCTGGTACGGCAAGGATAACTGGGGCAATGTCGGCCGCAGTGAGGCTTGGATTACCAAAGACGAGGAAAAGCGCCTCACAGCTGCAGAAGAGAAGAATATGACCTACTACGACCTGGGCAAGAAAAAGGTTCCTGTTCCAGCCGGTACGACCTACGTAGCCATTGCGCCTACAGAAGAACAGCTGGCGTCCATCATGGGCATAGGCTACAAGCGCTTTCCTTCAACCGATCACATCTGGCCGGCTGCTAGTGAAATCGATCAGTTCCTGGCCTGGTCTCAGACCTTGCCTAAGGACGCATGGCTCCACTTCCACTGCGAAGCAGGCGTGGGCAGGACGACAGCCTTCATGACGATCTGGGACATTTGGCACAACGTCCAAAAGGACAGCCTGGAATCGATCTGTGCCAGAGAAACAGCCCTGGGCGGTCAGGATATCCTGCATCTGACCAGTAAAAACAAAACGAAAGAACTGGAAAATGCTGACAAGCAATACCACCTGCGCCAGTTCTACGAGTATGCCAAAGCCTATCAAAGCGGCCAAACTCAAGAGCCCTGGTCCGCATATCTTCAGCAACATTCCTAGAAAATTTCGCGAGGGGGAAATGTTATGACTATTCGCTTGCAATATATAGGGGAAGATCCTGTTCTCGAAGCAGGGGCTTCCTATCCGTCTTTTGATCCGCTCCGCATCCGCAGCCATGGCGATCGCCTGAGCGGCACGATTTTGCTGCCAGGCGGCGTAAAAGGGGAACTTCATCCCTGTGCTATCCTTTTGCAGGGCTATCCCGGCTATACCGTGACCTACGATATCGGCCAGGCTCTGCGCCGGGCGGGCATCGTTGCCGTAAACGTCCTTTACCGTGGCTGTTGCGGCAGTGAAGGGGAGTATTCCTTCCATGGCATGATTGAAGACGCCATACAGGTTGCTACGTGGCTTCACGAGCCCAATGTATATGAACGGTATGACATTGACCCAACGCAAATCTTCTTCGTTGGCCACAGCATGGGCGGCTTCACGGCCATTAACGCCATGCGCCGACTGCCTTGGATTCGCGGTACAGCTGTCATGTCACCGTACGATTTACCCGGTGCCTTAGAAAGTATGGGCGAAGAAAGCGTGCAAAATCTCTTGCACGAAGGGGCAGAAGTGCTTCACTGCAAAGGGCCTGACGCTCTCTTTGCCGATGCCCTCTACTGGTCGCGACGAAGGCTATGGCATCGCCCAGGCCTACGACGACCTGAAAGACAGAAATCTCTATTTCGTCGGTGCCACACGCGACACAATTGCGCCGGCAGAGCTCATGATCGAGCCCCTCTGGCAGCAGCTGGCCAGCCATCAGACAGCTGCAAACCAGCAGTACGATATGGTCGAAACAAGCCACGGCTTTGACGAAAAGCGCCTCACTGTGAGCCGCCTTTTTGGCCAGTGGATTGCCGACGTTTTACAGTAAAACAGACAAAAATCCCTGTATCCTCTCCGCCTTTACGACGGAGCAGATACAGGGATTTTGTTATGGAATAAAAACGAGATCAGGCTTTTTTCTGAGCAGCCAATTCAGCTTCTTCAATAACCTTGCTGTGTTTCTGGCCATATACATAATAAATGATCAGGCCGATAACAATCCAGCCGGCAAAGAGTGCATGCGTCAGCGTGGACAGTTCATAAATTAGGTAGAAGCAAACGATGGCGCCAATAGGAGCGATGATATAGAGGAGCGGGCAACGGAATTTGCGTTTGATTTCCGGGTGTTTCCGGCGCATGACGACGATGCCGATGAAGTTGACGAAGAATACAGCCAGTGTGCCTGTGTTCGACAATTCAACGATGTGCATGAGCGGTACGAAACCGGAGATAACAGCAATGAGAATGGAACCCAGCGTCGTAACGATGTACGGCGTGTGGTATTTCGGATGGATCTTACCGATCTTAGCCGGCAGCATGCCATCACGGGATACGGCAAAGAAAATACGGGACTGGCCGAAGAGATATACAATGAGCGTCGTGATGATACCGGCAATAGCGCCGACTGCAATGAGGTTGGCTACCTTTTCCCAGCCGAGGAGACGCAGCGCGTAGGCAACCGGTTCCGGCGTATCGAGCATGGTGTAGTTGACGGCAGCCGTCAATGCCAGGGACATACAAATGTACAAGGTCATGCAGATCGTAATGGAAGCAATGATCCCAATCGGCAAATCGCGGGACGGATTCTTACATTCTTCTGCCGACGTAGCTACGGCGTCAAAGCCCATGTACGAGAAGAATACGATCGCAGCACCACTGATGACGCCACTCGTCCCGAACGGTAAGAACGGATTCAGGTTAGCCATGTCGGCGTGCGGTGTAGCAATAGCAACGAAGGCAATAATAGCAGATAACGTAACGACGACGAGAATGGCATTGAGCTTGGCGCTTTGTTTTGTGCCACGAATGAGGACAAAGCAGAGCAGAAGAATGATGATGATCGATGGCAAGTTGACCAAGCCGCCTTCAGCAGGGGTTTTGAGCAGATAATCAGGAATGACATACCCCAGGGATGCCGTCATACCGGCCAAATATCCGGAAAAGCCAACGGCTACGGCCGCACCGGTAACGGTGTACGCCAGCAGTAGTGACCAGCCGCACAAGAAGGCCATGCCTTCACCGAGAGAGGCAAAGGTGTACGAATACACACTGCCCGATGCAGGAATAATGGAAGCGAATTCACTATACGTTAAGCCGACGAGAATACAGAGGACACCGGCAATGACGAAGGAAAGAGCCAGACCAGGGCCGGCATAGCGGGCTGCAGCAATACCTGTCAAAACGAAGATACCGGCACCGATAATACCGCCGACGCCAAGGAAGGTCAAATCGAAGGCCGTCAGATTCTTCGTCAAGGAAGAACTGGCAGCATCATTCTCCAGCTGGGCCACAGACTTGGTATGGAAAAATGACATACAAATCACTTCTTTCTATTTAGTTTTATAAAGAACAGGTTGAAAAAATAAAGCAAAAAGAATAAAAAAATATTGGTAATACATAAATGTGAAGTACTTACTTACACGTCCCTGCCTATAGTATACTATAACTTAAAAAGAATAGCAACATACTTTAGAAATATGGTTAAGAAAAGTGGTAAATTAAAACTATAAAGTAACGTTACTATGTTCACAAGGTTTAAGTTTTTCGCATCGGATTAATCTTAGTGATAAATAAAACGTATAAACAGTGATGTCTATAAAGAAGAAAGGAAAAAAACCAAGCAGATGAGAAATAAACTTACATTAAAATATTAAAAGTTATAAAGCCTTAAAGTCCTTACCTTATTATTTATCTCGTAATTTCGTTTGCAAGTGCTATCGTAATAGAGTATTATGTATAACAGATACGCTACATATCTACGCGTAAATGCATAACTACCAGAAGGGAGCCGATACCCATGATAACAGACGATCTGATGGAAAAATATAAACAAGAAATTATTGATTTGCGCCGGACCTTTCACGAACATCCGGAACTGAGCTTTGAAGAAGTAGAAACGACAAAACGAATTGCAGCTATTTTAGACAACTGGGGCATTCCCTATGAAATTAATCCGGATAAGCACGTAGGCCTCGTAGCCAAGCTCACCGGCGGCCACCCGGGGAAAGCCGTAGCCCTGCGCTCGGATATTGACGGCTTGCCCGTCCTGGAAAAGACCGGATTCCCCTATGCCTCCCAAGTAGAAGGGAAGATGCACGCCTGTGGTCACGACAGCCATATGGCTATGCTTCTCGGCGCCATCCGCATGCTCATGGACCTGAAAGAGCAGATCTACGGCGACGTGTACTTTGTCTTCCAGCCTGCAGAAGAACTGGGCGTCGGTGCCAAATACATGATGCAGTTTGGCGATTGGTTCTCCAAAATCGGCGCCATTTTCGGCGGCCACATCTGGCCGACAGTCCCGGCCGGCACGATCGGCATCCGCGTCAACGAATTCATGGCTGCAGCAGACGAATTCATTATCCGCGTCCACGGCGTCCAGGCTCACGGCTCTGAACCATGGATGGGTGTCGATGCCGTCGTCGTCGGTTCGGCCATCGTCATGAACCTGCAATCCCTCGTATCGCGCGAATTCAATGCCCTCGACCCGGTCGTCATCACCATCGGTACCTTCCAATCCGGTGACCGTTGGAACATCGTCAGCGGCGAAGCCGAACTGCGCGGCACGACCCGCTATTTCCGCAAGAAGCTGAGCAAGGATATTCAGGAAAAGATGAACCGCGTCATTCAGGAAACAGCTAAAGCCTACGGCGCTACAGCAGAATTTATTTACAACCTGGCCGTCATGCCGACAGTCAACGACCCGGAATGTACGGCTATTGCCCGCCAGGCCGTAACGGAAGTCCTGGGCGCAGAAGCTATTCACGAAAACGATCTCGTCATGGGCGGTGAAGATTTCTCCTTCTACCAGGATCAGAAACCGGGCTGCTTCGTCTTCGTCGGCACATACAATCCCGACTGCAATGCTGTCTATTCCAACCACAGCAATTACTTTACCATCGACGAAACAGTACTCGCTGGCGGCTCCCGTGTCTATGCCCAAATGGCCATCGACTGGCTCGCGAAAAAACGCTAAATTAAAGGCTAGAAGCACGTTCTATGCATAAATTAAATTGATGCGTTTTTAAGTTTGAATAACACTTTCATTATCCTTTTCTTTACAATTCAGTTGTATTGTATATAATATTAAGTAAAGGGTAAAAAAATATTGATACATATAATAATTTTCTCTCCTTTTTTTAAGCCTCTGCAATAGAATTGTAGAACGCATTAGGAAAAGTGAATTTCCAGGCATACGCGGAATGAACGCAACGAAAGGACGTCCCCAAACTTGCTTTCCTTGCAAATTTCTTTCGCGGGCCGCACAGAATGAACAAGGATGGTGTTTACAACATGAATTGGGAAACAAAAATGTCAGCAAAAGTACAGGCTATTCCGCCTTCGGGCATTCGCAAATTCTTTGATATTGCCAACCAGATTCCGGGCGTCTTGTCCCTGAGCATTGGCGAACCGGACTTCGCTGCGCCGGACAAAGTATGCGAAGCTATGAAAAAGAGCATCGATGACCGTCAGACCAGCTACACGGCCAATGCCGGCATCATCGAACTGCGCCAGGAAATTGCCAAGCTTTTCCATGAACGCTATGGCCTGGACTATGACCCGAAAGATGAAATCCTCGTAACCGTCGGTGCTTCCGAAGGCCTCACGATGGCCCTCCTGGCCCTGACCGAACCGGGCGATGAAATCCTTATTCCCGATCCGGCCTACGTTGCCTATCCGGCTGCTGTCCGCGCTGCCGGCGGCGTTCCCGTCTTCGTACCGACCTATGCCAAAGACGATTTCAAAGTAACCGTCGAAGCACTGGAAAAACTCGTTACACCGAAGACGAAAGCTATGGTTATCGGCTACCCGAATAACCCGACCGGTACGGTCATGACTGCCGAAGAATTGGCTCCGATTGCCGAATTCGTCAAAAAACACGACCTCGTCGTCATGAGCGATGAAATCTATTGCGAACTCATTTATGACGATGCTAAATTTACTTCCTTTGCCAAACTGCCGGACATGCGCGAACGGACCATCGTCCTCAATGGCTTCTCCAAAGCCTATGCCATGACCGGTATGCGCCTCGGCTATATCTGCGCACCGCGTGAAGGCCTGGCCCAGATCCTCAAACTGCACCAGTACATGATCATGTGCGCCAACACCCAGGCCCAGTACGGTGGCGTCGTAGCCCTGCGCGACTGCAAAGCCGAAACAGAAGCGATGCGTCAGGAATATGACCGCCGTCGTAAAGTCATTTACAAAGGCCTCGTCGACATGGGCCTGCCGGTCTTCCAGCCTAAAGGTGCCTTCTATATCTTCCCGGATATTACCTGCACAGGCATGACCAGCGCCCAGTTCTGCGAAACCTTGGTAAAAGAAGAAAAAGTAGCTGTCGTACCGGGCTCTGCCTTTGGCGAAGCCGGCGAAGGCTACGTCCGTATTTCCTATGCAGCCAGCATGGAAACCATCGAAGAAGCCCTTAAACGGATGGCCCGCTTCGTAGCAAAATATCACAAATAAGCTCCGTCTGATACACGTATGAAATCCCCGGCACGCGGACAACTATTGTCCCTGTGCCGGGGATTTTCTCTTTTTTGTAGGAGAAATGCCCAGCCATTTGTCCGCTCTGACCAGGCTGCACACTCACCATAGGTTTTTCTTTTTTCCTCACACTGCCACCATATGTTATAATAATGTTATAATAGAAAAATATAAGAGAGAGATATCACGCAACGTGCGCTACGGAAAAGGAGAAAACACATGAGACGAAAAGGTACGAAAATCTTGGCAATGTGCGTATTGGCTGGCCTCTTTAGTGGCACGCTTCTAGGCGCCCAGGGAGCTGCCATTACAGATAGGACCGTCCTGAATGACTTATCCGTCGTCCCACGGCAGACGATGACCGATGCCAACGCCGTGCAGCCCGTCACGACGACACCAGACCTGCGCCTGCAGGTTACGGATGCGGCACTCCATGCAGCAGGCTTTCCCTTTACAGCAGCCTACCGGCCTATTTACGTCTATGGTCAAGCCGTTACGGGTGAACAAGACGTGACGGGCCAGAACGTGATCGTCCAAGGCGGCTCCCTGGCCGGTGTCATCGCCGGTGTCAGTACGGGCGGTGCTGTCCGGGACAACAGCCTGACTGTAGAAAAGGGCAGCTTCGGTACCCTCAGCGGTGGCAATAGCCTGGCCGGTCCGGCTACTATCAATCGCGTAATCCTCAAGGGCGACGCCCTGGCCGGCACAGTCTATGGCGGTAAAACGGAAAGAGGCTATGTCAGCGGCAATCGCGTCACTGTCACTGGTGCTACAGCGACGACTGTATACGGTGGCCAAAGCCAGAGCGGCGGAATGATTGCCAATGCCGTTCACGTAAGCGACGAAGCCAAGACGGCCTACGTCTATGGCGGCCGCAGCGAAAGCGGTGCCGTCCGTTCATCCGTCGTTACCTTCAGCGACAGTACAGCCTTGACCCTCGTCGGTGGCCGCAGCGCTTCCGGTGACGTCTTGAATAATCGTGTCACCCTGACTGATGGCACGGTCCGTCAATACATCTTAGGCGGCCAGAGTGAAGACGGCCTGGTCAAACGCAATCAGGTCATCCTGGAAGAAGGTACTGTCAATACTGCTACAGGCGGGCAAAGCGAAAACGGCCAGGCTGTGAGCAATATTGCCGTCCTCAACGGCGCCACCGTCTCAGGTGCACTCATTGGCGGCTGGTCCGGGTCGGCCAAAGCCGAAAAAAATTGCGCTATTCTGAAAAGCGGCAAGGCCCGGGAAATTACAGGTGGCCAAAGCCTTACGGGGACAGGTACCCATAATATAGCAGCCATCGACGGCGGCACCATCCTGCGCGGCGCATACGGCGCCAGAGGCCTAACAGCCGATCTCAGTCATAACGAAGTCGCCCTGCGTGGCGGACACAGCCCTATTATCTACGGTGCCTGGGCAGAAAAAAGTGGCAACGTATCAGACAATACAGTTTTCCTGGAAAAAGGGACCTTCCAATACGTTGCTGCCGCAAAAACTGACGACGGTACAGCCCGGGACAACACGGTCATTTGGCGCGGTGGCAACTTCAAGCACTATAATAAAATGGGGGACTGGACAGTCCTGGCCGGGGCCAGCATGCCCTCTGCGTCGGCAGGAGAAGCGATTGATAACAAACTCTTCCTGCACGTTACCAACCGCCGCGTCGACCTCCTCACAGGCTTCCAACGCATTTACGTTCACATTCCGGCTAACACCGCAGCCGGCGACACGATCCTTACCCTTACAGGGAAAGACACACCGACAGACCTGCGCCATGCCCACGTTTATGTGACCTTGGACAACGCGAGCCAGCTCAAGCCGGGCGACACTGTCCGCATCCTTTATAACCCAGCCGGCCTGGTCACAGAAGAAACTACCTTGGGCACGTACGCGGAAGCCGGTGCAGACACAGCCAAACTGCAAGTCCGCTTAAGCGATGCCCACACCATTACGGCCACGGTCATTCGCGCCGCCTCGCCTGACAAAGGCAGCAAGGCACAGGAACCTGTACCGGATGGTATGCTGGAACAACAAATAATCGAAGAATAATGTAAGAAAAACTGCCCAGCCTGCAGGTAACGACAGACTGGGCAGTTTTTGTGCGTTCCACATAAGCTTTAGTTAATAAAAAAGGAAATCCTCCTGCAGGTGTCGAATAGTCTACATAAATGACAACGGTATTTTTTTCTTATGCCACGGAGGAGGAGCTGTATGCGGAACATTTTCCTTGCCTTTTTTCTATTCTGTAGTCTGGCTTTAGGCTTTGTACCGGGAGGCATACCACCTGTTCAGGCCGCGTATAGCGGCGCACCACAGCTGGTACAGATTGCCGACCTGCAATACAAGGATTTCTACTATGCCGTCTGGGCCCATGGAGGCGCGACGGGCTCACGTTTGGAATTCAAATACCTGGGCAGTACTCCCTATGTGCGTGGACAGTCCTACGACGCCTATGCCTTCGGTGCCCGCTGGCAAGATGCACCTGGTGTACACGGAGCCATGATCAGTGCCTATACCAACAAGGCCGGCGCCGTTTCTAAGCTCACCATTACTGCCAACAATGATATTCCCCTTTCCCGTGTCGAAGCCTACGCAGCCGCTGCCGTAATCATGGGTACCTTGGGTGTGGACGATAGTGCCGCCCAGCGCCTGGTGAACCAACTGCGCGACGGCAATATGCCCGGTCTCCTGACCATTTGGAACGCTGCAGGAAACAGGCGCATCGTCATTACGCAAGAAATCGTGGCGCCCAATATCTTAAATCTGCGCATGACAGCCTATAACCGGTGAGACGCTGACTACATGCCAATGCCTTTATACAGCAGCCTTTTTGTCACTCCTATACAGACAAAGAGGCTGCTGCTTTTTCGTTTAGTATGAATCGTCGCCTGCGTAGGCTTCACTGCGATTCGCTCCATACATGGCGATAAGCTTTTTGCGGAAAAGATTCGCTATAGGCGAGAAGACCTGATATTTTTTCCAGATAATGTACATTTTGACCTCTAAGGCCGGTTCCAGAGGCCGGAAGGTCAGGCCTGTTTCTTCACTTGTATTGGCCAGGTGTTCAAAGGTAAGGAGCGATCCCAGTCCCTGGCGGACGCAAATGGTGCCGTTGTAGGCCAGATTGTCCGTACCGATGAAGTGGAGCTGGTCTGTTTTTTCGCCGCACCAAAGAGGCATGTCAAAGCGGATGCATTGCGGCGAGCAGATGAGATCCTCGCCCAGGAGATCGTCTACCGTGATGGCAGTCTTGGCGGCTAAGGGATGGTCCTTTTGCATGACGAGCCCCCAACGGTCTGTGCCGGGGAAGATGAGGTAATTGTATTTTGAGAGATCCGGCGGTTCGGCAATGACGGCAAAGTCCAGCAGCCCCCGGTCCAACCGCTCTGCCAAGGGATCCGTGTCGGCACTAAAAAGGTGGAAGCGAAAGCGCGGATACGTAAGGCGAAATTCCTTAATGGCCTGGGCCAGGTAGGCGATGAGGTGTGATTCGGCACAGCCAATGGACACGTCGCCACCTGTGATTTCGTCCAAGGCAGCAAATTCATCCTCCGTCTTATCTACCATTTCCAATATATCTTCAGCACGATTGCGTAGCATCATGCCGGCATCCGTCAGGATAAGCCCTGCCCGCGTACGGCGAAATAACTCATGATGCAGATCCGTTTCCAGTTCCTTCATTTGCTTGGACAGGGCCGACTGGGAGACATGCAGTTTTTGCGCTGCTCTGGTCATATTTCCTTCGCGGGCAATTTCTACAAAATACCGTAAGAGCCTGATTTCCATGAACGTCACTTCCTTTTCTAATTTTCCCTATAGGAATAATATAATATGAGAAATGCATGTTAGCAATACCTTGGTTCCTGTTTTATACTATTGCCATGGAACTATATGAGCCGATACGGACTTCGCCTGGCTGGCAGAAGAGATACGTATCGGATAAGTTACCCAAGTGAGGTGTGGCCATGGCAGAGGCGACAGATTTCTTAGCCATGCTGAAGGAAAACCTGCAGGACATGGGCTGCAGCGATGCAGAAGTTGCTGTCTGCCTGGAGCTGGCGAAAAGGAAAAACCGGACCGCCCTGCGCCGGCAGCTTCTGGCACACCAGCGCAGCCTCCGCAAAGCCTTGCACGACCAACAAGCAAAACTGGATTGCTTAGATTTCTTATTATACAAAATCGGAGGTACGTAATATGACACTGGGAAAAAAGAAAAAGGCCATTCTCACAGCGGCCGTCTTTGCAGGTCTCATTTTCATGGTAGGAGGGAATACGATGGCACACGCAGCAACACCGGTAACAGAATTAGCACAGGCATCACAAATGAAGCGGTCCACGATTACGCCGCTCACCAACGACAGCCGTGTCTTCAAGCTAGATAAGGACATTGAAACAGCGAAGGTAACCTTCGACAACCGCTATGGCTATACCGTAGCAGGTCATCTGTATTTGCCGAAAAACTTCGACGCCCACAAGCAGTATCCGGCCGTCGTCATTTCCGGTCCCTTTGGCGCCGTAAAGGAACAGGTCAGCGGCCTCTACGCCCAGGAACTGGCCAAACAGGGCTTTGTCACCGTCGCCTTTGATCCGTCCATGACCGGCGAAAGCAGTGGTACACGCCGCAACATGGGCTCGCCGGATATCTTTACAGAAGACTTTAGCGCCGCCGTCGACTTCGTGAGCAACCTGAAATTCGTCAATCCCGGCGAAATCGGTGCCCTCGGTATTTGCGGCCTTTCAGGCATGGCACTTACGGCTGCTGCCAACGACACGCGTATCAAGGCAGTGGCCACATCGGCTATGTACGACATGTCTGAAAGTATCAGCGACCACTACAAAGGAGCCTATTATACGCCGGAACAACGGCAGATCGTAAAACATCACTTGGCCAAGCTGCGCGATGCCGAAGCGAAAAGCGGCGAAGCCATCCGTGGTGCTCACGAATTGGGCGTCAATGCCGACGGCACAGTCCAAACCTTCGACGTCATGTTCCCGGACCAGCTGCCTAAAGACGCAGATCCTGTCACGACGGAATTCTACAACTACTACGTCGGCCGGGCTTACCATCCCCGTGCCATCAACTCCAACACCTCAGCCTGGGACTCGACCACACCGTACGGCTTCTTCAATTTCAATCTCATGGAAAATATCGATGAAATCAGCCCGCGGCCGGTGCTTCTCATTACAGGCGAAAAAGCCCATTCCAAATACTTTGCTGATGAAGTCTACGAAAAACTAAAAGCACCGAAGGAGGAAATCGTCGTACCCGGCGCTACCCACACCGACCTCTACGACCAAATGGACAAAATCCCCTTCGCAAAATTGGCTGCATTCTACAAAGAAAATCTAAAATAAGACACGAGCTTCCACCTGGATGTTTAGGGTGGAAGCTATTTCTACTAAGGAGCTGAAAACCTTGAAACTACTCGCACTTAACGGCAGTGCCCGCAAAGACGGCAACACAGCCATCCTTCTCAATACGGTCCTCGACGTGGCCCGTGCGGCAGGCGTCGAAACAGAACTCATCCAATTCGGCGGCACCATCATCGAACCGTGCAAGGCCTGTTGGGCCTGTGGCGGCAAGAAAAACTGCGTCCACCAAAACGACAGCTTCCACGACGTCTTTGAAAAGGTCGTGGCTGCCGACGTGCTCCTAGGCTCGCCTGTCTATTCGGCCAACGTATCTGCCAATATGCAAGCCTTCCTCGAACGGGCGGCTGTCGTCGCCGACATGAACCCGGGCCTCTTGACGCATAAAGCCGGTGCCGCCGTCGCCGCTGCCCGCCGGGGTGGTGCCCTCAACGCCATCGATACGATGAATCATTTCTTCCTCAATCACGAAATGTTCGTCGCCGGCTCTACATACTGGAACATGGTCTATGGCCAGCTTCCGGGCGATGTTAATCAAGACGCTGAGGGCCTGGCCAACATGAAAAACCTGGGTCAAAACCTCGTATTTCTGCTGAAATTGCTGGAAAAAGCAAAATAGTACAAGACCTGGCTGTGTTGGTTAGGTGTACGACACACTCGAATATGTTATACTATGAGTACCTTTTCAGTGCCACGCAGAGGCACGTGATTTTGTCTACTTTGGGAGGGAAACTATCATGGAAAATATCTTTACGAGCAAGAAAAAACTGGGCTTTGGCCTCATGCGCCTGCCACTCCTTGACGCGAACGACGCCGGCAGCATCGACCTGGAAACGACGAAAAAAATGGTCGACGCATTTATGGAACGGGGCTTTACGTACTTCGACACGGCTTGGATGTATTGCAACTTCAAAAGCGAAAACGCCGCCAAAGAAGCCCTCGTCGACCGTCATCCCCGCGACACCTTCACCTTGGCCACGAAGCTTCACGCCGGCTACCTGAAGACCAAAGAAGACCGGGACCGCATCTTCAACGAACAACTCAAAAAAACCGGTGCCGGCTATTTCGATTATTACCTCCTGCACGACATGGGCGCCGGCCATTACGAAATCTACACCAAGCTGGACTGCTTCAACTGGCTCGCCGAAAAGAAACGGCAAGGACTGGTGAAACATATGGGCTTTTCCTTCCACGATAATGCTGATTTCCTCGACAAAGTCCTGACGGAACACCCGGAAATCGAATTCGTCCAGCTCCAGCTGAACTACCTCGACTGGGATAGCGATGGCATTCAGTCCCATCAATGCTACGACGTAGCTACGAAGCACGGCAAACCGGTCATCGTCATGGAACCTGTCAAAGGCGGTACCTTGGCCCATGTACCGGAAAAAGTAGCCCAAGCCTTCAAAGCCTGTCATCCGGACCTGTCCATTCCTTCGTGGGCCATCCGTTTTGCTGCCTCCCGGCCAAACGTCAAGATCGTCCTCAGCGGCATGAGCAACCTGGAACAACTCGAAGACAATATGAGCTACATGGAAGACTTCGTCCCCTTGAATGGAGAAGAAGAGGAAATCATCGCCAACGCTGTGAAGACAATCAATGAAAGTATTGCCATCGCCTGCACAGGCTGTTCCTACTGCGCTCCAGGCTGTCCCATGCACATTGCCATTCCGAAGTATTTCTCCTTATATAATACGGAAAAACAAGAACTGGCCACCAAAGCCTGGACACCGCAAGGCGAATACTACGAACGCCTGACCCATACCTTCGGCATAGCCAGCGACTGCATCGAATGCGGCCAGTGCGAAGGCGTCTGTCCCCAGCACCTGCCCATTATAGAAGACCTCAAACTGGTAGCCAAGGAATTCGAGTAAATTAATCCTATCGTCATACACTTCAGCACCTGTCTTAATTGAGACAGGTGCTAATTTTTTTGCCAATTGTCTATTTAGAGAAAACAGTATATCCTATTAGATACCCTTCTGTTTTAATGATATATTTTATCGTTTATCGTAATTAAAATATCTTTTTCGTTATAAAATAAACTATAGTATTTTTAATGCTTTATTTGTCATAAAAATTTACATAAGCTTTTTTAACGTATTTTTATGAAAATAATAGCAGAATACAGCATAAAACTAAAAAATAATTGAATATTATACTGAAATTTGAATATTATTGGATAATAATTATTTGTGGAGTAAAAATAAAACTTATTATAACTTGATTTATTAATTTATAAAGATTATTATATAATTAAGAAGGAAAATAAAGTATTTCCATATATATTACTAATGATATAAAGTATAACATTGCTGTGTGAGAGGAGTGTTTATTATGAGAACGACTAATTCGAAACGCCTAAGAAGGCAAATATTAGCAAGCCTGCTCCTCGCAGGCACCTTGGGGTTTGTTGGTGTGACTGGAGTAGCACAGGCTCTCACAGTGTACAAAGTGTCTGGTACGACTGAAACAGACAACTTTTATCACAATCTGACGCCTGTAGCAGCAACCTATAACTATGGCAGTATTACAAATAATACATTAATCTCTCAAAGTGCAGATGTAGCTACAGGTGGCGGTATTTATTCGCAAGCCGTCTTTGCCACTAGCGCTAAGACTCGCGTACAACCAATCATTACGATTTACGGTCCCGTTTCTAATAATACAGTGGCAGCTAAGAAGTATTGCGCTGAAGGCGGCGTATTTCTAAAGGGAGCCAATGTACGGTTCGTAAATCAGCCCATTACAGATAATAAAGCCATCGGTGCGTATTTTGCCCATGGTGGTGCAGTCGCTACCCATTACAGTGGTGGTACAGACACCTACCAAGGCGCAACGTATCCCTACCTCGTTCCGGCAAAGGTTACGTTTTTTGCTACAACCGGCAATGATGTTTCCTATACCGGCAATGACATTCAAGCAGGTGAAATGAACCAATTTGATGAATATGGCGGATAAGCCATTGCTCCTTCCGGCGGCGGTTTCTTATCGCTTTTTGCCTACGGGACGGCAGTTTTTAATACCTACGATGGCGCATCGATCACCGTCGGCAATGAAACTCCGGCCACTGCTACAGAAGACTCCATTTCCAGTGCTATCGTAGTGGACGGCAGAACGGATGTCCCGGAACCGGCGATCATCAAGGCCGGTACGGGCACACTGACCATCAACAGCAGTCTCAACAGATACTACGGCACATTTACCCAGCAGGCCGGCACGGTCAACCTGAACCAAGACCTGAACTGGGCCAACAAATATGACCTTCAAGCAGGCACGTTGAACCTGAAAAATGTTACGCTGGACAATATGTATGACAAGCTGAAGCTGGAAAATCTGGAAAGTACCATCGATCCGGCTGACAGCAACGTATTACATACGTCGACATACCTTAAGTATTTTAATAAAACCTATGACCATACCATCGTGAATTCCAAAGGCAGCCTCGTTACGGCAGCAGACACGACTGTCAACGCACAGAACGTTACCTTGAAAGATGGCGCTGCTATCGATGCCCAAGGGATTCTGAATATCGCAGGTGATCTCTCAGCTGATGCTTCTACGGTTACGGCTCCGAATGCCACCATTAGTGGCAGCGTTTCCTCGACGGGCGGCTCGGCTGTTTCCGTAGGCGGCAGTAATCTGAGCCTGAGCAAGATCAACGTCGATAACACGAGCGGCGTCACCCTCACGGGCGGTACCCTCACAGCTCCGACGCTCGCCGATGCCATCACCGGTGGCGGTAAAGTCACCCTCGACGGCTCGGCTACGCTGGCAACGTCGGCAAACCAGATCTTCACAGACGCCAACACGACAGAAACGACGGCCAGTGCCAATGGCCTCACGACAGGCGCAACAAACTCGGTTAACTTCAAAGCCGGTACCTTGTCCCTGGGTGATGACTACAGCTACGCATACTTGACGAATATTCAAGGCGTCATGGACGGCCTTAGCGATTCCACAACGGAACTCGTTATGACCGGTAACCTCGTCGATTCGGGCGAAATTCAGGGAACCGTTTCAGCCGGTACGGCCAGTGCCGTTGGCAGTGACACCTCCCTCGATCAGGTTACTGTCGATACGAACGATAAGAACCTCCTCGTCGGCGCCCCGGCCAGCACGTCGACAACAACGACGACGAGTGTACCTGAAGGCTTCAGCGTTGCTTCCCTGGATATGGGCGATGCCACAAGCGTTACCGTTACGAACGGCCAGTCCCTGACCCTCGGCGGCAGCACGACAACTGATGTCATTCAGACCACCGATAATGCCCAGGCCAATGTGGCCCTCAACTCGGGCAGCAGCCTTACTATTGGCAACAGCGCCGTAACAGACAATCAGGCACTTAACGTCAACGCTACAGTCGCCGCTACGGATAGTACGGTTACGACCAACGGCCAGACCACCGTTACGGGCGACGTCAGCCTGACAAACTCGCAGCTCACGGCAAGCACCGGTTCCGTCACCTTGGCAAAAGACCTGACGACGAGCGGTACGTCCAGCGTCTCCGGTAATGTCAACGTCGCAGGCAATCTCACCACGACAGATAGCAGTGCCGTAACGACCAATGGCACGACCGCTGTTTCCGGCAACGTGACGACAGGCACTGGCAGTACATTGGCGACCAATGGTACGACCAGCGTCTCTGGCGACGTGACGACAGGCAGCGGCAGTACACTGACGACCAATGGTACGACCACCGTCTCTGGCGACTTGACGACAGGCAGTGGCAGCACAGTCACGACAAACGGCACGACCAGCGTCGCCGGTAATCTTAACCTCGCAGACACGAACCTCCAGTCCCAGACCGGTACAGTCAGCGTCGCTAACGACCTGAACGCGTCCGGCACGTCTACCATCACCGGCAACGTCGACGTCAGCGGTTCTATCACCGGTGCTGGTGAAGGCACGACACTGAACATCGGTACCGGCACGACAGCTGCTCAAATCACGGCAGCCAGCGTCGATATGGGCGGCGGCACCTTCGTCCTCGACCCGGATTGGACCGGCGGTGGCCAGAGCCAGGGCACGCAAGCAGCCGTAGGCAGCTATGTCAATGCACACAATGTCTTCAGACAAAATATTACTGCCGCCATCGGTACGACCGATAAGAGCCTCGCCCGGAACACCTTCAAAGAAACAGGTCTCTCCTGGAGCGACACAGGCGTCCTGTCAGCCCTCTACATGTATGGCAGCCAAGACATGTCTACAGTCGGACTCTTCATCGACGGTTCGTGGACACGCGACATAGCCTTGCCGGCAACTCCTGCCTATGGAGAACTGGTTATTGGCGATAAGACGATCATGATGGTCAACGGCAACGCCTTCTCCGGCAGCCAGCCCGCAGCCCTGACCAACCTGAAGAGCGTCAGCATCGATGACGGTGCCAAGCTCTATATCGAGGGTGCTACGAGTGGTACGACGTACAACATCCTGAGTGGTACGGACGTCAAATCCAACAACGCTTGGTACAGCGATTCTGGTGTAGCTTCGCCGTCGAACGTTTTCGTCCACAGCAAGCTCCTCAAGCTCGTTGGCGCTGACGGCAACGGCACGAGCCAGTTCTCTGTCAAGGCAGAAGCCCAGGACGCCAGTCTGGTCTATGGCAACAGCCTCGTAGATCCGGCCGTCGTCACGGCAGGTGTGGCCGCTAACGGCAAGGCAGGTGACTTCTTTACTACCGCTGCTGACGACCGCGTCAACCCGACGGCCGCCCGGCAGGTAAACGCTCTAAACAGCGCCGCTTCTATGACAGAACTTGCAGGCGTGCAGCACGGCCTGTATACAGCAAATAACCTCTTTGATTCGGCAGTGATGAACCACCTGTCCGACCTCGATCGCAGCGATCAGGACACGGACATTTGGGCACACTATCTCCATGCGAAGGAAGACATCAGTGGTCTGGGTCTCACAGGCCTCGGCGGAGCTACCTATGACGCACAGTACAACGGCGTCATCGTCGGCTCGGACTTCTACAAGAAACACAACGCCGTGGCCGGTGCCGCATTCACATACATTGATGGTTCCATAGACGGCAATACGGCAACGGCAGCGACAAGCAATGACGCTGACTACTACGGACTGAGCCTCTATGGCCGCCTCCTTAGGGGCAAGACGACGTACTTGGGCGACATCTCCTGGCTCCACGGCAAGAATGATATTACCCAATACAACAGCCTCAACGAACTGACGGGATCCGTATCGTCGAACGCCTTCAGTGCCGGCGTCCGGGCTGAGCAAAATTACAAAGCCGGAAAAGGCACTCTTACACCGTACGTAGGACTCCGCTACGCACACCTCGACTTCGGTGACTACACAGATAGCCTGGGAATTCACCACGACGGCGACACAGCCAACCTCTGGCTCGTACCGGTCGGCCTGCGCTACAGCCAGACCAGCCAGCACGGCAGCTGGATGCTGAAACCGATCGCTGAAATAGGCTACCTCTGGACAATGGGCGACCGAACCGGTATGGAAACGGTCAGCCTCGATGGTACAGCCAACGCCTTTGGCTATGACATCGCCGACTCTGGTACCTTCTACGGCCGCCTAGGCCTGGAAGCCACAAAAGGCGACATGACCTACGGCATAGGCTACCAGTACCAGAAAGGCGACAGCGTCCGTAGCAACACCTGGATGGCCGCCGTACGGTATAAGTTCTAAGTTCCCTTTTAGCTCTAGGTATTTGAACTACCTATCAAGAGCAACGTTTTAGTTCCAACCCTCACACAGTAAGAAGAACGGCAAGGCAGAAACTGCCTTGCCGTTCTTCGATTTCCATGCTTTCCCAAAATGCTGTCCCCGCGTGCTTTCCCCGCGTGCTTTCCCCGCGTGCTTTCCCACTGTGCTTTCCCTGGGGGGAAAGTACCCGTTGTTTTTACAACGGGGGATAGAGGCGAAACGGAGCAACACTGAAAGTGAATAGAGAACTGAGACCGCAAAGGAGAGAGGCCGCCCAAAGTAGCCGCTTATGCTTTCCCTGGGGGGAAAGTACCCGTTGTTTATACAACGGGGGATAGAGGCGAAACGAAGTAGCCCTAAAAGTGAATAGAGAACGAAACCGCAAGAGAGAGAGACCTGAGACCGCAAGGCAGCACAGCCGCCCAAAGTAGCCAAAAAATCACAATAACCCAAAAATATACATCCATAAGACTTATTCGAATCGCATCATTTTAGCTTGTGGAAATTAACTCATTGAGATAGAATATAACTGAAGAATTACATCGCCCAATACAACCGAAGAGGGGAGGTTACGCATATGAAACAGACAGAAAAATGGGCCAAACAGAATAGCAGTGACGTCATCTGGTGGAAACAAGAACCCATCGAAGAACGAGGCGTCATTTTCTCCTTTGACCAAGTCAAAGAATACAACATGCTGCGGGACTACCCGGGCAAACTGACATTCATGCAAAAAGAAACCTTTGACAGGGAAAACCCGTTCTGGCAAAATTACTTTGAACAGCTAAGAACCCGCAACACCAACAGTCCTGTAGACATCCATCAAGTCGCCCGGATGGACTCCTTTCAATACATGCCCTACTATCTGAGAAACAGCGACTGGTACTACAAAGACCGGGAAACAGGCGAAAACATGCCTACGGACATAGCCCCGGAAAAAGCCAGACTCAGCCTGGAAATAGCCAACGGCTACTACGACGCCCACACACATATCCTATACCTGGGCTACATCCCCTACGGCTGGGGCATCCGCATGGACGAAGTATACGTCTGACCTTTGGCGGTAGACGAACTTCAACTCAAAAAAGCGAAATCATACCAAAAAACGGATTTCACGAACCTATAGTGGTTCACGAAATCCGTTTTTTTCTTTCCCTAGCGTCTCAGCCAAACATTTACCCAATCCCTGATTTCTGCATAGGAATCAATGCTTTCCTGCAATTCCGGCAGATGCATGGCAAAGGCATGGGGCATGCCGGGATAAATGGAGAGCGTAGCCTGTACGCCGTCACTGGCGGCCTTCGCTGCCAGCTGCAGCGCGTCGTCTACGAGAAGCTCATAGCCACCGGCCTGAATGAGCATCGGTGGCAAGCCTGTCAGATCTCCGTAGACTGGCGAGACACGGGGATCTTTGGCGTCCATACCGCCTGGTACGTACGTCGGGTAGTTGATTTCATGGAAAAGATTGGCATTGCCTTCGCCGAGAATCAAATCCTTCGGCGCATTTTTGCTGCGGAAAGGCGCATCATTTTCCATCGTCGTCCACGGCGAAATGAGGACGAGCAAACCCGGTTGAGGCAGGCCTGCTTCCTTCAATTTCAAAGACAAGGCCAGCGCCAGGTTGCCACCGGCAGAATCACCAAAGACGATGATGTCCTGCGGGTTTTTGCCCTTAGACAAAAGGTATTGATAAGCGCTAAACACATCATCTAAGCCGGCCGGATAGGGATGCTCCGGCGCCAGGCGGTAGTGCACCATATAGGCCTCACGGGCATTGACTAACGTCGTCTGTAAGACTGCCCGGGCGCGATACACGTTGTGCAAAGGAATGATAAAGCCGCCACCGTGAATCTGCAGCACCGTCCGGTCACTCGTGCCACGCGGATTGACCAGGCGTTCCAGCGGTACCGTGCCAGCCATGAGATTAGCAGCATGGGACCAGCCGGCCGGAGGTACAAAAGCCCGCTTTGCCGCTGCCGGCGACTGCTCCACATAGGCCGCCATCCGCTTCTCCACATACGTTTGCAGCGCAGCCTCACGCAGACGCAGCCCGGACTTCGGCAACGACCAGGCAACGATGGCATAGACCATAGAAAAAATATCCTCAATAACCGTATCATTCGTATGCGGCCCGGCAGCCTGAATCAACTGGGCAGCCCGCCCCAGATCTACTGTATCTGTCATTTTTAAATCCCTCCTTCAGAAACAATACTATAGTTATATAATACAAACTCTGGAAAAATCACGCAAGCGGAGTGAAAAGGAAAAATGATTTGAAACAATAAGAGAACCGGAAGGTATGTGAAGAAAAAAGCTCCCGGCAAAAGCCAGGAACTTTGCCATTGCTTTCCCCGCACAAGCAGGGAGAGTATCGGGAGCAGTGCCTTCCCTGGAGGGAAGGCGTATCGTGCCTGTGTGCACATTACGCCGATACTACTGCCTGATTAATCAGGCAGCCAATTAGTAGTAATGACGTGGATCCCACACAGCTTGAAGGCCGGTGATAGAGGACGTAAAATTGAAATGTAATGTTGTGTATAAATACTTATTTATTGCAGGTACCCTCTATCGCCCTTCGGGCACTTTCTCCCAGTAGGGAGAAAGCAATTGCTCCATAAATCTTAAAAGATATGCGTTTATACATGAAAATGAATATAATTTAAAAAAATATGAAGCATTGGCTTTCCCCTCCAAAGGGCGCAGCGTGCCTGTGTGCACACTGCGGTTCTGTCGGCCACAGAAAGGCCGACAGAAGGGGAATAAGTACCGGGAGCATAGCCTTCCCCATAATAGCCCTCACCATGGTGGAAAGGGTGATCCGTAGGACCGGGTGAGGAGCACAGGACAGCAAAAACGTGGATCAATTAGTCAAGACAAGGGATGAGGAGTAACTAGTAGCCTTAACGTGGATTCCATACAGCTCAATAACCGGGGATAGAGGGCGTGAGATTGAAATGTAATGTTGTGTATAAATACTTATTTTTTTCGTGCGCTCCGGTCGCCTAAAACGCATGACAGTACGACCTGTACCTAGACCAGCCATTTCCACTGCGAGTGAAAGAATGTGCGCTTCAGGGAGAAAGATATATACTTTCGTATAATTGGTTATTGCATCTTTTTTTATTATAATAAGAACGTGAAAATCTAAATCAAATTATCTAACCCGATGAATGATTAGATAGTACGTGCAAAAAAATTTCATAAAAATATAAAAAGCAAAGGTGATACATTCGAAAGTGGGGATCGCATAATGAAAAAATCCATACGTAAACTGACAGTACTTAGTATCGTGCTGGCCTGCAGCAGTGCGGTTGCTATGCCGGCGGAGGCAACACCGCCTGCAGCAGAGCAGGTATTCCAGCCTCTGGGCACGACCGATTCAGGTGTACAGCTCAATCAGACGCGACAGTATTTGGAACGCCAGCGCATAGCCCGGGAAATAGCGGCAGAACGCCAGGCGTCAGTTATTGAAGGGACGGAAACCACTGGCGAGAAGCCAACTGGAACCGTCCGTTTTGTGCTACAAAAAATCATCATTCCCAAGTCGGACGTGCTGCCTCAGGCAGAATTGACGGCTCTGGCCAAGGAATATGAAGGCAAAGAAGTCGCCATCGAAGATTTATATGCCCTCGTCAATCGCATTAACGGACTCTATCGCACGCGGGGCTTCGTCACCTGCCGGGCCTTCCTGTCACCGCAGACCGTCCACGCAGGCATTGTCCACATCGACCTTGTAGAGGGCAAGACGGGCTCTGTAGAAATTTCCGGCCTGACTACGACGCGGCCAGACTACATCCGCAAGCGCATTCATCTGGAAAATGGCAAAATCCAAAATGTCAAAGACCTCAACGACGAACTCCTGCGCTTCAACGCCACCAACGATGCCCAGCTCCATATCGAACTCAAGGCCGGCCAGGAAGCGGGTACGACAGACTACGTCATTACCGTCCGGGAACCGCAAAAGCAAATTGCCGGCATCTTTTCGGACAACGCCGGCAGCGACACGAGCGGCCTCTACCGCCTTGGCGCCTACTGGCAGGACCGGGACCTTACAGGCAACCGGGATCACCTCTTCCTGAGTGTCCTCCGTTCGGAAGGCATGAAGGCCGTTTCCTCAAGCTACAATACGCCCATCAACCACATTGGCACCCGGGCAGGCCTTTCCTTTACGTCCAACAGCGTCCACATTACAGACGGCTACTTTGAACCCTTAGGCGTCCGCGGCCACGCTTATGCCCTGACGGCCTTTGTCACGTCGCCTATCGTCACGTCGGACACGCGCAAATCCCAGTGGGGCTTTGAATACGGCCACCAGAAATCGAAGACCGATTACGGCACCAGCCTGGGCCTGCGCTCCCACTGGACCGACGACACGATCGACTCGCTCTTCCTATACTACGATCAGCTGGACTTTGGCAAATCCACTGTCTTTTACCAAAAGCACGGCTACCGGACCGGCTGGTACACGAACCTCAACGACCAGACCCGCTCCTTTGGCAAATATGAAACGACGATGCTTTATCAGAAACTGTTCCGGTCAGGCCAGCAATGGACCTTGCGCCTGGACGGACAGTTCGCCAGCACGCAGTACCTGCCGTCAGCTGAAATGTTCTACCTCGGCGGTATGTACAGCGTCCGTGGCTACAAGGAAAGCCTCCTCGGCGGCGACGGCGGCTTTTCGGCCAGTGCGGAATACAGTTTTCCCCTGGCTAAATCGCATTCCCTCAAAGGCTATCTCTTCGTAGATGGCGGCCGCGTCTGGGGCAGCAGTGCCTTCGGAGACCGGAGCCTCATGGGCACCGGCGCCGGACTGACCCGTGATCTCAACGACCACATGTCCCTCAACGTAGCCTTAGCCTTCCCCCTCATCCGCACCATCAACGGGGAAGAACAAGGCCGTACGCGTATTCATTTTTCCTTCAATAGCGCTTTCTAAGGAGGCATGACCTGTGAGTAAACGACGTAACCACCATAAAAATAAGCGCCCTGGCGTACTGCCTATAGAGAACCAAAAACGCCTGACCTGGCAGGTCCTTTCTGCTGTCACGACGGCAGGCTTCCTCCTGACGCCCTTCGCTGCCCAGGCTGCCGAGATTACAGACGTGAACGGCGCTTCCGCCGTGGCTAAGACGACCAATGGCGGGAATGGCGTAACCATCAGCGATGTATACGCCCAAAAGCTGAACAATGGCAACGCCATCAACCACTTCAAAAACTTCAAACTCGACCAAAACGACGTTACCAACCTCTATTTCCACACCAAAGACAAGCCGGCAGAAGAATCAGCCAACCTGGTCAACTTCGTCGACAACCGCGTGGACATTAACGGCACAGTAAACGCCATCCATAATAAACAAATCGGCGGCAACCTCTATTTCCTCAGCTCCGAAGGCATGGCCGTCGGCAAATCCGGCGTCATCAACACGGGCTCCCTCTATGTCATGACGCCGACGAATACCGTCGCCTCGGACAGTGGCGAAATGGACTTCGACACCCTCTCCGATACCCTGGCCAACAACCGGAATGAAGAAATCACGAAAGCCACCCTGGCCAATATCCAAACGGGCCATTGGTCTGTCCCGGTCAATCCCAGCGGTACCATTACCATCCTCGGCAAGGTCAACGCCACAGGCGATGTGAAGCTCTATGCCCCGCGCATTGCCGTGGGCAAGAACATTACAGGCAAACCCTTCGATGACGTAGCCGCAGATGGCACGACAACCGGGGCAGCCATCGAGACCGGCATAACGGACTTTTCGAACGTCGTCAGGCTCACGCCGGAACAACAGGCCAATGCCGGCCTGACGCAGCTTAACGTCACAGCCAGCGGCAACGGGGACATCGTCTTTGCAGCCAAAGCAGAATACGCAGAATTCGTAGACAAGGCCTTCGAAGACTTTGGCAGCAGCCTGGGGATGCACGTCAACGAAAAGAAAGCCATTAAAGCCAGCATAGAAAACTACGGTACCCTTACGGCTGCCGGCAATGTACAGCTCACAGCCGAAGCGACCAATGGCAACCTCGATAAGGCAATCATCGACGCGGCCAAAGCCGTAAAAGACGGTACGCAGTATGCCGGCGACGTCGTCGTGGCTGTCGACGCCAGTGCCTTCACTAAGACCGAAGCCGAAGTCAATGTCCAAGGCAATATTACAGCGGCTAAGGACGTCGTCCTCAAGGCCGATTCAGACAACCGCTACATCGATAACAACACATCTTTTACCGATGTGACCTCCTTACTGATCAGCTTCATCAATCCAATTGGTGTCGACGTGGGCCTCCTTGAAAGCAAAGCGACGGTTACCATCGGCGCCGGGAACGAAGTAAAAGGCAAAAACGTCACAGCCGCAGCCGATGCCAATCTGATCGCCGGCGTCGGTGCCGACGTCTACGGCCGTAAGCTCATCAAAGGCTTTACAGCAGGCATTCCGGCCCCGGCCTTTACCTATACCAAAGCGGTCAACACGGCTACGGTCAACGTCGAAGGCGATCTTACGGCTACAGGCGACGATACGGTCAATGCCGACGGCTCGACGACAGCTGCGTTGCGCGTCACAGCCAATGCCTCGTCCGACGTAGACAGCACGGCTGCCATGGAAGTCATAAATGGTACCGTGATTCCCACTACGGGCACGGGTACAGGTACTGGCACCGGTACGCCCGTCACACCCGTAACGGGAGGCAGCAGCGATACCGGCGACGGCCAGACGACAACGGGCTCACCCATACTGGTCACGTCCATTGCCGTAACGGATCACGAAAATAACGCCACCATCAATATGAAGGGCAAAGCCACTGCCGAAAAGGGCAGCGTCGCCATGAATGCCAAGGCAGAAAATTCCCTCTACACGTCAGCCATGACCCAAGTCTCTGACGAAACCGCACTCAGCACAGCCATCGACGTCTTTACCCACGACAGTACGGCCAAAGTCAACGTCAGCGGCGCCGTCACAGGCCAGAAGGATGTCACCATTACCGCCAATAATACGCTCAAGACGAACAGCCATATTGCCAACAACAACCAAGGCACGACACGCCTGCAAAATGCTTACACCGATGCCCTCGATTTTGATGGCATAATCGATGAAGTCCTCAAGATTCCTATCGTCGACAAGGCCATTGACGGTCTCCTCAGTCTCTTCACGGACGGTGATGGCACAACCACATCACCGAAGACCTCGTGGGACCAGAAGCTCTCCCGTACGGTTTCAGTCGGGGCAGCTGTCCTGGTCGTCGACGAAGACAATACGTCGTCCGTCAACTTTGACGCCAACTCGGTCACCAAAGCCGCGACGGGCAGCCTTACGGTCACAGCCGACACAATCAACGAGGATACGATGCTCACCGCTGCCGGTACGGCCAATACCTTTAGAAATGACGACCAGACCTCAGACCCGACGACAGGCGCCATTGGCGTCCTCTTTGGCGGTATGAACCAAACGGCCGCCGTCAACGTCGCAGACGGAAAAGCCGTCCTTTCAGCCGGCAAGGACATGACCCTCAAGAGTAACACCCAAATGGATTATAACCGCGTAAACCGGATGATCGCCGCCCTTGACGAAAGCATCAAGAAGCTCGAATTTGCCATCAAGCTGGTCTCCGCCGACGGCAGTGCCGAAGGCAAAGAAATTGCAGAAAAGGCCACGCAGCTAAAGCGCTCCTTAGAAGCCTTCCAAACGAAAAACGATCCCCAAATGACCGAAATCAAGACGGACGAAATGAACAACCAGGAAACGTGGGAACAGGCCGGTGACGTAGCCAGTAATGGCGCCGATATCCTCGTCCAGGCCGGTGCCCTGACCCTGCAGGTTGCCGAATCAGGTCTCACCCTGGGAGCAGACCTCTACAATATCCTGAACAACGCCTTGTCCGTCGTCGATCAGGCCCTGACCTTTGTGGCGCCGAGCAACTACGCCAACGTCTCGGCCACGGCCTCAGCCCGCGGCGGGCAAGATACGAAACGGGCCATTTCCGCAGCCGTAACGATCAGCGACTTCAACTATGACAGCCACGTCACCATCGGCAAGGATGCCAGCCTCACAGCCAATAATGCGCTCGATCTCGAGGCCAAAGAAAATATTGTCGACGTCAACGTCACAGGCAAGTCTCTCTTCTGGAATAACGATGCCGACGCCGGAGCCGGTGCCGGTGTAGGCGGCAGCTTCAATTACCAGAGCCTCGACTCCAAGGGCCTGGTGAGTGTTGCTAAGGGCGCAACCCTCACGGCCGGCGATATTGACCTGGCCAGCACGTCCGATGTCTTCCACGTCGGCGCCATGCTCTCGGCCGGCTTATCCGACGGCACCGGGATTACCGGCATGGCCGCCATCACCGACAGCGACAGTGACAACCAGGTTCTCGTCGACAAGGATGCCAAGATCACGGCCAAAAAGAGTGATACGAACAAGACGCAGGGCACGGTTTCCCTCAGTGGCTATAACAATACAAACGTCAATAATGCCATTTTGGCCCTCAATGCCGGTACAGGCGCGGCCGCTGCCGGTATGGCCGTCGCTATTAACAACATCGACGTCACCAACCGCGCAGCCATTGAAGACCTGGACCCGAAGGATAACCTCAACAGCACGACCGGCTTCATCAAAGCCGCGGCTCTTTCGGCAGACGCCGAAACGACAGGCCTCATCAACAGCATTACCTTCGCCGGCGGCATTACCTACAGCGACAGCCGCACTAAGACCCAGGAAGAACGCAACATCCTGGACACGATCGGCGATAAGATTGACGTCGTTTCTACGGTCGTTCCGGCTACGATCAATAAAGGCGTCAGCTTCGCTTCCGGCCTGACCAAGGATTTCATCAGGCTCTTCAACGGCGGTTCGTCCCAAGGCGGCGGCACACCGGCCCAGGCGCAGCAGGCAACCTCCCAGACGGCGCCGACACCGGGAGTCTTGCCGGAAAATCCACCCTTTACCCTGGGCGCTTCCGGCAGTGCTTCCGTCAATTTGGAAACGAACAAGACAGAAGCCATCATCGACGGGGCCAACGTCCAGCTCGATAACGACGGCAACGTCCAAGCCGGTGCCCGTGATACGTCCTTCGTCGGCGCCTGGAGCGGCGGCGCTACCATGTCCTTCCGTACGCAAGCCTACCAAGGGAAAAGTGCCGCCTTCAGCGGTGCCGTCGGTGTCAATTACATCGACAATACCCTTACGGCTGCCATCAAGAACAGCACCCTTACAGGCGTCAAGAATCTGGACGTCGAAGCCCTCAGCGGCGGTACAGCCATCGCCACTGGCCTGGGCGTGTCCCTCATTGATGACAGCAGCCCGGGCAACAACTTCGCCGGTGGCGCGTCCTTCTCAGTCAACCTCATTAATAAAGACGTGACGGCCCTCCTGGAAAACGACAAGGTAAACGTAGGCCAAACGGCAAAAGACCAGGCCGACATCGATGTCACGGCCTACGAAAGCGACCTGCAGGTCACAGGCGGCATCAATGCCAATATCAACAGCAGCGGCGGTACCGTCGCCGGTGGCAGCGTCACTGTGGCCAATATTAACAATAACGTCAAGGCCGGCATCAATGGCGGTACCTTTGAAGATGTGGCCAGCGCCAACGTAGAAACCCTTCTGGCAACCAAGCAGATTACGTCTGCCGTGTCGATGGGCGTTGCCGTCGGCGGTGCAGACGGTACGACCGATAAAGCCTTTACTGGCGCCATCGTCTATAACGGCCTCCATAACCTCGCTGATGCGGCCATCTATGGCGGTGCCAACGTGACCGCTGCCCAGGCCGTCACCGTCGCCTCCCACGATACGACCAGCAGCTCTGAAGAAGCCAAGCCCTTCCAGGACAAGCTCGGCGATTATTCTGATCATGAACAATTTGCCGAAAACGCCGGTATCGATACAGACGGCTCGTCGTACTACAAAGATACAGACGAAAATGGCAAAGGCCTCGACACGGCCGGCCAAGCTGTGGACCTGGAAAATAAGGGCAGCCTCAGCGTCGGCGCAGCCGTCGTCGTCGCCGTATCCGATGATGCCGCCGGTGCTGCCGTCAACGTAGCCGACCGGGACATCGATTTCTCGGCCCGCATCGACAACGCCACGATTAAAGCCGCGGCCATTGCAACGACTGCCGAAGCGGACAGCTTAGGCGTCGACGTCTCTGCCGGTGTTGCCGCAGGGACACAAGACTTCGGCGGTGTCGGCAGTGTAAACTGGCAGACCCAGGCCAACGACGTCCTGGCCCAGGTCAGCGACGCGACACTGATTACGGATAAACTGGCCATCAAAGCCGACAGCAACGCCAAAGAAGTAAACGTCGCCGGCTCCGTCGCCTATGGCGGTACAGCCGGTGTCGGCGAATCCCTGGCGTACAACAAGCTCTCTAACCAGATCCACGCCTACCTCGCCGGCGGGTCCCTCCAAAGCCTGACAGCAGCGCGCGGCGTCGACCTCGACGTCACCGCTGCCAATGGAGGCGCACTCTATGCTATCGGTGCCACTGTCGGCGCCAGCCAGAAAGTCGCCCTCAGCGGGACCATAGCCGTCAACCATGGCGGCAGCGATACAGAAGCCGTCATCGGTGAAGCCGAAGACGCGGCAGGCAATATCGTAACGAAAGATAAGACAACTCTCACGAACGTAGCCGATACGAACGTCCTGGCAACGGGCAGTGACACACGTGTCGCGGCTATTGGCGACTTCGGCTTCGGCGGCTCCGTCGCCGTAGGCGGTGCCGTAGCGTCCAACGACGTCGGTGGCGCCGGCACAGGCGAAACAGGGCAGAAGACCCGTGCCGCCATCGTCAACACGGACCTGACGACGACCGATGCCGGCAAGGTAGCCGTCCACGCCGGCGATACGTCAAAGCTGACCACCTTCAGCTTTGGCATCGGCGGCAGTGGTAACGTCGCCGTTCAGGGCAGTGCCGCTACGGCTCTGGTCAATAAAAATATTACAGCCGAAGCCAAGAAATCAGTCATTAAAGCCGCTGCAGGTGGTACGACAAAAGACGTAGCCGTTACGGCCGACAGTAAGAGCACGGTCACGACCAAGTCCGTCGTCGGCGCCCTCAGTATCAGCGGCGCCGGCGGTGCCGGTGTCAGCGTGGCCCGCATCAACCAGGACACGACGGCCACAGCGTCACGGACAGTGAAATTACAGACACGAATACGCTCGTCCAGGCCACGGGCAACAGCGACATTACGACCGTCGGTATCGGTGCCGCCATTGCCGGTAACGTCGCCGTCTCCGGTAACGTCGCCGTCAATATCATCGGCAACAACGTCGACGCCAGCGTCGCCCGCAGCACCCTCACCAGCACAGGCAACATCGGCGTCCTCGCCAACGGCCGCGAAGACCTGGGCAACTACGCCGGCGTCGTCGGCCTCAGCGCCACCGAAGCCGGTGCCGGTATAGGCATCAGCACGAGCTACAACGAAATCAACGGCACTACCGCCGCCACCGTGACGGATAGCAGCCTCAAAGCCGACGGTACAGATGACGCAGCCGTGGCCCTCACACAGTCTATGGATAAAGACGGCGTTAAGACAGAAACAAAGGACGGCGACCAGATCGTCAGCGACAAACGTAAAGGTGTCGTCACTGCCGCCTATGGCCAGCACGACCTTGAGAGTGTCGCCGTCACCGGCGGTATTGGCGCCTCGCCCACCGTCTCCGGCGGCGTAGCCGGCACGATTACGGTCAACAAGATCGGCGGCAGCACGAAGGCCACCGTGACCAATACGGCCATCAACGAAACGCGTACGGCAAAGGCCAACGACGACGTCACCGTCCAGGCCAAAGACCGCACGGATAGCGAAAGCCACGTTGGCTCCCTGTCAGTCGGCATTGGCGGTGCGGCCGGTATCGGCGTAGCCGGTGCCTCCGATACGCTCAGCTTCAGCCGCACGACCCAGGCGGAACTCTCCGGTAACGTTTCCGATCCGAAAAACCGCCAGAACAAGACCGTCAACGGCCGTACCATCGACGTCACAGCCGACCAGAAGTCGGACGTCGTGACCAACGCCGACGGCCTTTCCATCTCCGGCGGCGGTACGGTTGCCGCCTCGGCAGCCGCCTCCGTCGCAGCCACCAAGCTGGACGGCACGACCAAAGCCGTCGTCGACCATATTTCCAGCACCAACGACAGCCTCAGCGTCAGCGCCCTGCATGATCATCATACGACCCTCGTCAGTGCCTCGGCAGCCGTCGCCGCCGCTCCGGTGGGTGCCGCTGTCGGTGCCGGTATCGGCGTCGTCAACGATGACTTTACGACTGCTGCCCTCATCGACCAGAGCAGCATCCTCAGCCAGACCCGCACTGCCGTCCAAGCCGATAGCAGCACAGAAGTTGATACGTACGTCATCGGCGTCGGTGCCTCGGCCAACGTCGGTGCCGGTGCGACCATTGCCGTCAATAACCTCAACAGTACGACCACAGCCGAAGTCAACGGCTCGGCCATTGGCCGCGCCCGGACCACCGGCCAGGACCAAACCGGTGCGACGACGGTCCTGCCTGCCGTCACGCCGGACTTCACCGTCGACGCCCACAACCGGGTAACGACGAAATTTGATTCCGTCTCCGCTGGCGGCGGCTTCGCCGCTGTCGGTATCGGCGTCGGTGTCAACACGGTCAATACGGGCACCTTAGCCAAAGTGACAGACAGCACAGTATACGCCAAGACAGGCGACGTCAAAGCCAGGGAAGAACTGGACGTCAACCAGACGCTGACCGGCGTCACTGCCGGCGGTATCGGCGTCGGTACGAATATCATGGTGACCACCATCGGCACGACCGTCGCCACGTCCTATGGCCAGGCAGGCCCGAAGAGTGGCACCATCAAGGCTCAGGACTTTATCGGCAAGGCCAACGGGGCTCTCGATTCGCAAGACGAAAACCTGGAACACCAAGGAAAGCTCATCAATGAAGACCTCGGCATCAAGCCGACGAACGACAAAACCATCAAAGCCGGTACAGGCTCGAAGACGGCTGCCGGCACACAGGCTCTCGTTAGCAATAGTACGCTCACGGCCAGTGACAGCCTCAGCGTCAGCGCTGACAGACAGACCGACGCCGACATTACCTCTACGTCTGCCAACGTAGCGGCCTTAGGCGGCTTAGGCGTCACCGTTGCCGTCCTGGATGCCCAGAAAGACGCCGGCGTCACGGTCAGCGGCAAGAGCGCCCTCAGCGCTGCCAACAACCTTACCATTCAGGCCAAACAGCACGGCACGACGGCCGTTACGGCCAACCAGGCGGCTGCCGCCGATGTAGCCAGCATCAGCGCTGCCTTTGCCCAGAGCAAATCAGGCGGTACGACGAATATCGCTATTTCTGGCAGCAGCCTGCAAGGCGGCACGACGACGCTTCTCGCCGAAGATACAGGAACGACCTCGAGCCAAGTCGTGGGCGTTACGTCAGCCCTGGGCTTTAGCGGCGGCGCTCTCATTACAAACGCCGAAAATGACAGCACGACAGAGGTCACCCTTGCTGGCAGCACGGCTGTTTCCAATATCGGTGCTACGACCATCCGGGCTAATAAAGGCAACACCAGCGACGCCGTAACCAAGGGCGGTGCCGTCGGTGCCGCCGCCCTGCAGGGCATCGTCGCCTATGCAGAAGATAAGGGAGATAGCAAAATTACCCTTACGGGAGCTAATAAAATAAGCGGTAAAACTGTCAGTATCATGGCCCAAGGCACGCCCCGCGTCAACGCCGGCGCCTACGCCTATAACGGCGCCCTCCTCGGTGCTGTCGGCGCTTCTGTGGCTACGGCCGTCGCGAGCGGACAGGTCAGCCTCACGGCAGAGGATGGCTCGTCCTTTAGTGGCGACAGCGTCACCCTGAGCGCCGCCACAGGCCAACAGGCAGACGACAGGGGCAAGGCCTACGCGAACGCTGCAGCCGAATCCATCGGCGGGTCCGCTGCCTTAGCCGGCAGCTTCCAGGCCAACGTCGGCGACGCGTCCCAGACGACGACCGTCAACGTCAGCGTCGGCAACAGCCTCTATAACACAGGCGAGCTCAGCATTTCCGGCGCCAACTCGGCGGCCCTCCAGGCCAGCGCCGAAGGCGTCAGCGTCGGTGCCATTGCCAGTGGCGAAAACATTTCCGAAATGACCGGCACCCTGACGACCACCGTCAGTGCCGCCGGTGCCCAAGCAGGCAGCTCTCTCGGCAGCGTCGCCGTCCGCAGCAGCGGCTACGGCAACCTGGACAATATTTCCTTCGGTGCCGGCGGCGGCCTCGTGGGCATCAGCCCGACAGCAGCCGAAACGGATACAACCCTTACGACCGACACGCAGACGGACATCAGCGGCTCGTGGCAGGCCGGCTCCTTTACGGCGTCGGCTACCAACAGCGATGACGTCGACGCTACGGCCGACTCCTTCGCAGCAGCCGTCATCGGCGCCAGCGGCTCGGAAATGACCACCAAGATCACGCACAGCGCTGCCACGAATGTGACCGCTGCGATTACCACCACAGGCGCCCAGAACTACACGGCCGTCAATACGGTCGACCACGACGTCACCCTTATGGGCAGCGGCTACGGCGGCGCAACCGTCAATGCCAACGCCGTGGAAAATACCCTGGCCTACACGGCCCAGGTCAACCTGAACAAAAACACGGTCCTTACCGGTAGCGGTGATCACGGCGCCATCACGGCCCTGGCCGCCACGACAGGGGATATGAATTACAAGAACGACCTGAAGAGTGGCGGCATCGTCGCGACTACGGCCGCGTACAGCAAAAATGACCTGACCTACGCTAACAGCGTCAACGCTACGGAAGCCACCTTGAAGACGGCCAAAGCCGGCCAGGACATTACCCTGGCCGCGACAGACAACACGTATGCCTCCTTTGAAACCATTGCCGATACCCAAGGCGGGGGCGTCGGTGCGGCCACGGCAGAAACAGAAAATACGTTCCACCGGTCCAACACGATCAGCCTGACAAAGGGCCTCGTAGAAAGCATGAACGACGTCAACCTCTACGCCGGTGCCGACCAGAACGGCATCCGTTCCGTCCTCAATTACTCGGCCATCGCCGATGCCTACAACAAGACCATCATGCCACTGGCCAGCGATCCCATCCTGGGCAATACCATGACCCAGACCAACCACGTCGACGTCAACGGCGAAGTCCGTTCCGTCCGCCATACGAACCTCAAAGCCGCCCAGGGCCTGACCAGCGTTTCCGAAAGCGCCCGGGAATACAACAATTACACAGGCGGTGCCGGTACGGGCTCGACGACCTCTACGGCCCAAGGCACCCATACGAGCAGTGAAACAACGCAGAACTCCGTTTCCATCGGCAGCAGCGGCTCCATTACGGCCGGTATCCATACGGATCTGGACCTCACCATTGACGGGAAAACCAAAGCCGCTACGACGGCAGAGGGCAAACCGGCCCTCGACTGGAGCAGCATCAAGGCTACGGTCAATGCAGGCAGCGAGTGGTTCTCTGCCGACAGCGTCAAGCCCACCAGCGTGACCCTGACCAACACCCTCATGAGCCGCTACAACAGCCTGGCAAATGTCATTGGCCAATATTCGCCGGAATCCAATGAATACAAGGTCCTCCTGGCGGAAATGAAAGAGCTGAAAGCTCTCATGGAAACCAATGGCTTCGTCAAAAACGGTGCCATCCTCGATGAAATCACCGTGGCTGCTATCAACCTGCCGGACATCGTCGTTTCCGGCGGCAACATCGTCATCGATAGCGATGCCGTTTCCGGTACAGGCAGCCTCACTGCCCAAGGCGCCCATGCTGTCAGCGTCCTCAACCGGAGCGACCTCTACCTGAAGACCGGCGACGTTGTCATTAAAGACAAAGGCGGCACCATTACCTACAACGACAGCACCGTAGGCCAGTCCCTGTCCGGCTTCAAGGGCACCCTGACGAGCAGCACAATCACCGGCAGCGAACCGTCCATCACCATTGCCAGCACAGGCTACGCCTCGGACAACACCAGCCCGGATATCGGCGTCTATGGCAATATCGTCAACAGTACAGGCGATGTCACCATCAAAAACGCCAACCGGAATATCTATATCGTCGGCTCGGCCAACGTCACGGGCAAGACCATCCACATTACAGCCGACCAGGGTTCTGTCAGCCAGACCAGTGAAGGCTGGCTCATCGCCGGCGCCGACCCGATTACGCGCTACCAGTTTAACGACGCCATTGCCCAAAAGATTCAAAAGTATATTTCAAAAGCCCAAACCAACGGGACCAATATCTCATGGCTTACCAGCCAGTCCTCCTACGAAAGCTACCGGCAGGCCCTCCTGGCACACGCCGCTGATCTCAGCCTTTCTGACGACGAAAAGAACACCATCAGTACCTACAGCGCCGATGAAAGTGCCGGTATCCACGCCGGCAGCACGGTCTACCTGACAGGCAAAAACGTCATCCTCGACGGCCTCGTCCAGAGTGGCTACGGCACGTACCGGACCGTCCTTACGACAGAAGACCAAAGCCGTATCAGCGCCCTCGATGCGCAGTGGCAGCGCAACCGGCGGGCCCTCACGGACGACCAGGTCATGAGCAACAATGCGTATCTCATCAACGGCGGCGCGTACTACAACAGCGCCAAAGGCCAGTGGGAATACGAAGTCAAGATTTTCTACAACCCCGCTACGGGCAAGCTCCTGGCTGAAAACCTGGAACCGTCGGGCGGCAAGATATACATCACCGGGGCCATTGCCAGCACTAACGGCAGCGGCCGCATCCTGGCCTTGGACGGCACGCCGGATATTACCATTGATACCAGCAGCGTAGCCAAGGACCTGACCCTCCACAAGATAGAAAATAAAGACCTCGAAGGCCTCATCAGCATCAGGGATACGAATACCAATACCCTCACAGAGGTCACGCGCAAGGATCAAACCGTAACCGTCACTACAGCCGCCGTAGACCCGAAGAAGGCCTATGATACGAGCCGCATGAACGCCAGCGGTACGGTCTACACGCCTGTCGCCCAGACCCTCAAATGGACCGGCGGCACAGCAGGCGACGTAAAGGTTACGAACTATGGCTACGATACGGACTTCGTTTTCTGGGGCCTCATTGACTACAATACGACAGCCGATTTCGTCGAAAAGAGCGGCGTCGATTTGGGCAAGGCTGCGACGAGCTCCCAAACGATGACCGGCGATCAGGCCCTGGCGGCCGGCCAGGTCATCGCCAAGGGCGCGGCAGCTGCGGATTACTCTGTAGCTACGAAAGTCTATACAGACGAGTACACCCAGTGGAGCCGCGTCAGCGCCAATAAAGAATACGACGGCTTCTGGGGCGAAGTTCTCGGCTACGGTACAGTAAAATACCGCTGGTCAGGCTCGCAAAACAGCTCCACCAGCAGCACCTACAGCATCAAAGCCGATCATCCTATTACGACGGGCTTCATTAGCGGTGGCACAGATGCGATCTCCATTACGGCCAATAAGGACCTCAGCCTCGATGGGACCATTTCCTCAGCAGGTACGGGCGGCACGGTCACCCTGCAGAGCACTGCCGGCGGCATTAGCGCTACAGGCGGCGCCAGCGTTCTCACCGATTCGCTCACGGCCAGCGCAGCCGGCACGATCAGCCTGAACCACAGTGCCCTCGGCACGGACGCAGCCTTGTCCGTCAAGAGCACCAAGGGCGACGTCACGGTCCTTTCGGATAAAGGCAATCTGAACGTCACCACGGGCACAGCCGGCGGCGACCTGAAGCTCCAGGCCGACGGCAATCTCACGGCTACAGGCACGCCCCTTTCAGGGAAACGCATCGACCTCATCAGCCGCACCGGCGCTATTGACGCCAAAGCCAACGCGGCCCCTGCAGCCACCAGTGCCGACACCCTGGCGGCCAGCCTCAACGCCGACGCCGCCGGGAACATTACCCTCACAAACGACAACGGCAACATGCGCATTGGCTCCATCGTCAGCCATAACGGCAACGTCAGCCTTACGACGTCCGGCAGCTTTGAAGACGCCACCAGCGGCGGCGAACTCTCCGGCAGTGCCGACAAGCTCCAGCTCTGGCAGGAGCTGGGCATCATCAGTACCGACGACGCGGCAGACAGCAAGACCGTTGCCGCTGCCAAGGCCAAGGCCGACCGCGAAGCTGCTCTGACTGTACGGGGCAACCAGCTCGCCACCGCTTCAGAAGGCCGGCATAGTGTCGACGATTACGACGCAGCTGCCCAGGCCTATACGGCCGCTGCCAAAGGTGATGCAGACCTGCAGCAGGCCAAGAGCAACTACGAAAAGGCCGTCAAGACCAACGCCGGCGATATGGAAGCCTTGCAGGCCGCTGCGGCTGCGTACGACGCCGTGCGCAAGCAATTCCTCAAGGACCAGGGCTATACGGACTTTACAGAGGCAGAACAAGATTTCATCCTCGCCGCCAGCGACATCCGCAGCAATACGTCCTACGGCTGGAGCCAAAATGACCTCCTGTATGCCATTCAGAGCAGCGTCCTCAATGCCTCGCCGAAGAATGAAATCCTTACGGTAGAGCAGGCCAACGTCAAGGGCCATACCATTACCCTCAACGCCGCCCGCAACATCGGCACAGACGGCACGCCGCGTACCATCTCCTACGCCGACCTGACCAAGCTGGAAAACCTCCAGCTCCTGGCCCAGGCCAAAGCAGGGGACCTGACGTGGAATGCAGAGGCCCAAACGCTCACTATCCGCCAGCAGCGCCCCATTACCATTCAGCTCACAGGCAGTGCCAACGTCAACGCCAATACGTCTCAGACCACTGGCGCCGGCAGCATTTACCTGGCCGGGGTCAAGAATTCCGCCCTCAACGTAACGGGCAAGATCTCGACTACGGCAGACGTGAAGCTCATGGCCGATAAAGGCGTTACCATGGACAGTGGCGGCATTACGGCCAAGAACCTCATCGTCACCGGCGGTACCGGCGACATTGGCAGTGCAGCCAAGAATCTCGTGACCAACCTCTCCGGTACCCTCGACGCCCGGACCGATGCCAATCTCTACATCCATCAGACCGGCATCGGCACCGACCCGGCCCGCGTCCTGACCATTCAAAACGTCGGCGGCAAGGTCGTGTCCCTGGCCTCTGATGCGGGCATGAAGATGACCACCGAAGAAGGCAAGACTATGGGCTACATCGACGGCGACGTCGTGACCCTGACGTCGGCCAACGGTGCCTTGGGCCTCGTCACAGACGGCCTGCGCGTCAAAAATAGCGGCGTCCTCAATGCCAGTGCCAATACGGACGGCATGGGCGTCTATATTGCCGGCACCGGCACTGGCGGCACGCTCACCCTGAAGGAAATAACCGCCGGCGGCGACGTGGTCATCGATAGCGAAGGCACCCTCCTGGCCGGCCAGGAAGCCGTAGCCCAAACGGAAACGACAGCCGCTAAAGAGGCCATCGACAGCCAGATTACCGGCGACAACGTCACCCTTAAGAGCGTCGGCGCCATCCGCCTCAACCAGGGCGCTCTCAACGCCGGCAGCGTGAAAGACGGCAAACTCGTCGCCAACTCCGGTACGGTTACCTTGAACTCCCAGAACGCCATTGCGCAGACAACAAACCACGGCCTGCAGACACCAGCCCTGGACCTCAGCGCCGGCGCCGGCATCGACCTGCGCAGTAACGTCGCCGGAACGGCTGCCGACCGCAAGGTCAATAACGTCAACACGATTGAACTGGGCAATACCAAGGCCGCTCAGGACGTATACGTTCATACGGCCAATACCCAGGCCACGGCCGTGCACTTCAAGGACGGCTCTACAGGCAACAACGTTACGATCCACAACTACGGTACCGGCACAGCGGCTGGCCTCAGCGTCACTGGCAACGGCACAGCTGCGACCGACCTGACCCTGACGAACGACGCCGGCAGCCTCAGCACAACAGGCACCCTCACGGCAGGCCAGGATCTTAGCCTCACGGCCTCCGGCAGTGTCGGCACCAGCGCTGCCCTTCTGGCAACGCGCAACGTCAGCCTCACAGGCGGTACGTCGATTACCAATGCAGCAGCCGTCACGGCGACGAAAGGTTCGGTCAATATGACGGCCCAAAACGCCATCACCCAGAGCGGCAACGTCACAGCCGGCACGAGCCTCAATATAGCCAGTGAAAAAGAAGGGAACGTCACCGTTACAGGCAATCTCAAGAGCGGCACGACCCTGCGCCTGGCAGCCAAGAAGGGCACTCTTGCAGTGGGCACCAATAAAGCAGCCAACAGCATCGAAGCCGGTACGACGGCAACCGTCCTGACTACCGACGGTGCCCTTACGCTCTACGGCAATACGAAGTCCGTCACCGGTACGACTGTCGAGACGATCACGAGCGGTGACCTTACCGTCACGGGCAACCTCGACGCGACAGGCCAGGGCAATGTCAACGTCATCACGGCTACGGGCGACGTCAAGCTCACAGGCAACAGCAAAGCCGGCAAGGCCATCTACGTCCACACGACGAGCGGTGACATCACCATCGATGGTACGGTTACGAGCGATACACCGGCACCAACACAGGGCCAGACGAACGCCATCCTGCTCGCACTGCAGCAGGCAGGCGCACTGCCTGAAAACGGCATCCACATTGACAGCACGAGCGGCACCATCACCGCCTCCGGCGACTTCACAGGCGGCACAGGCGGCGCAGCCGAACTCGTCAGCCAAACAGGCGATATCATCTACAGCGGTGCCCTCAGCACCGGCCAAGGCGTCCTCTTCCAGACTCAGAGCGGCGACATCACCGTCGGCACAGCCAAGACGGCCAGCTCCCTCACGTCCACCGGCGCTACGGTTACCCTGGAAACGACAGGCAACACGGCGCAAGATAAAGGGGATATTACCCTCTACGGCAGTGCTGCTTCGGTAACGGGCACGACTGTCAAGACCAACTCCCTGGGCAACATCCGGCTCGAAGGCAGCCTGAAGAGTACGGGCAAGACAGGCAATGTCCTCGTTCAGACTACAAACGGCACCATTTCCCTCACTGCCTCCGATAATACCGTGCCGGTCATCAGCAGCGGCAACGACGCCACGGTCTGGTCCACGACCAGCGGCGGCATTACCGTAACCGGTGACATTACCGCCGCCAAGGCCGCCAGCCTGGCAGCCGCAGAAGGCAATGTCAGCCTGACAGGCAATCTTACGGCTAACGGTGGCGCAGCCAGTGTCAGTGCCTCCGATAAAGACGTAGACGCAGCCAATGCTGACGATCTGAAAGGCGACATCGCGATTACGGGCAATGTCATCTCCGCAACGGACGCTGTTACTGTCAGCACGGATAACGGCAACATCAACCTCCAAGGCCTGACGCAGTCTGTTCTCGGCACGACTGTCCAGACCGGTAGCGGCGACATCAGCGTCCACGGCAGCCTCCAGACCGTTGCGCCGAAAGCCGGTACGAAACTTGCAGAAGGGGCAACACAACACGTCACCGTCCTCACCGATAGCGGTGACATCAGCCTCACGGCGGCCAGCACTGACACACCGGTCATTACCAGCCTCAGCGATGCCTACGTCGCAGCCAACCAGACTGGTGACGCGAAGAAAGCAGGGGACATCAGCGTAACCGGTGACATTATAGCCGCTAATACGGCAACCTTCGCCGCCGGCGAAGGCAGTGTCAGCCTTACAGGCAACCTTACCGGTACGGCAGGCAACGCCGTCATCCACGCGTCGGACAGCCACAAACTCGCTGCAGCAGGGAACATCGTCGTCGACGGCAACGTCACGGCAAAGGACCTCCTGAACATCAATACGGATAACGGCACCATTATGGCCGGCACAGAAAAACAGGCTTCGCGCCTGCGTGCAGGCAATATGGCCTCCGTCACGACGGACAACGGCGATATCAGTCTCACCGGCACCGTCGAATCGCCGCACGGCACGACTGTCGAGACGGCCACTACCGGTGACATCGTCATGACCGGCGACGTCAAGACCTGGAACCTGGGCGATACGTCCATCGAAGGAACCGGCGACGTACTCCTGCAAACGGCGAGCGGCGCCATTACCCACACGGGCCTCGTCACGGCGACCGGTGCCGCTGCCCTCCAGACGACAAGCGGCAATATCGTCCAGACCGGCGACGTCCGGAGCGGCACGACTACAGACGTTCAGGCCCAGGCGAAAGGCCACGTCGAAGTCTATGGCAACATCGACAGCGGCACAGCGACGACCCTTTATGCGGCGCAGGGCAGTATCAGCCAGACCGGCCAGCATATCACAGCCGGCACGGCCCTTACGGCTGCTGCCAGCGAAGGCTCCCTTAGCCTCGACAGCGACCTTACGTCCCAGAACGGCGACACAGTCCTCCTGGCCAGCGACAGTGCAGACACAGCCGCAGCAGGCAACATTCTCGTCACCGGCACGGTACAGGCCTTGAAGGGCAACCTGCAGGCTGAAACGGACAACGGCGACATCGAATTTGCCGGCCCGGTCAGTGCTGATCAGGACCTGAGCACCCGCACCGGTAAGGGCAACATCCTCTTCCGGAATAACCTCTGGAGCGGCGCGAGCCTCACCGGCGAAACGGCTACAGCAGGCAGCATCACCCTCGACGGCACCGCCCAGGCAGCAGGAAATATAGCTCTCCAAGCCGGGAAGCAGGGTACCATTACCCTCCGTAAAGACGTGACTGCCGGCATCGACACGGCCTTTGGCACCAATGACGGCGACATCCTCTTTGAAGGAACCAGTCCGGGCCAGGCCGAAGACATCCACGTCACAGCCCAAACGGGTAACGTCGCCATGACTACCAGCGGCACCGGCGACATCAAAGACAGCCACGGCACACCTGGCGGCGACCGCGCCTACATCGCAGCAGATACTGGCAACATCACCATCAGGCACGAAGGTACAGGCAATGTAGATATCCAGTCTCTCTACGCCAAGAAAGACGCCGGCGTAGAAATCAAAGACGGCAGCCTCTACCTCAACGACATTGATGGCAACCTCGTCGCCCTCTTCGTCCGCAACCCGGACAAGGTCATGGACGTCGGACACATCACAGCCGGCACGCAAATTGCCATCTCCGGCTCCGACATCGGCCTGGACAACGTCTCCCAGCGCCTAGGCTCCGACGGCTTCCTTACCATTACGCCCAACGGCGCCAGCGACGACCAGCCCATCGAAACCCTCGCCATTGGCGAACTCCGCACCAACACAGGCGCCCGCTTCGACCATCTCTGGCTCCGTAACGGCTCCATCAAAGCCACACAAGGCCAACTCCAACTGGACAAACTCTACATCCTGGACAAAGCCAGCTTCAGCAACGGCATCATGGACACCCACATCTACGGCACCACACCCATAGCAGACCCGGCCAGCACCAGCACCTACTGGAACAACACCAAACGCAACAACCCGCGCACACAACTAACCAGCTGGCTAGACAACACCACCAACCACGGCCGCGACGGCGCCTGGCAATACCTCCGCTTCGAAGACAGAAGCCACACCCAATACAGCAACGGCAACCTCCTGCAACTCAACCCGCACAACTACGTCTATAACGAACGCTACACCCTGACCAACTGGATGAGCACCCAACAAGACGCAGACCACATGAACACATGGCAACAAGCCTACCACCCAGCCCTAACCTACACAGAACGCTACAACCTGGTAAACTGGGAAAAAGCAATACCCACGCAGGAAAACAAGCAAGAAACAAAATAAAGAAAAATGTAGTGAGGAAAAAAGCTCCCGGCCAAAAACCGGGAGCTTTTCCTTCCCCATAATAGCCCTCACCATGGTGGGGAGCACAGAATAGCAAGAAAGTGGATCAATTAGGAATTCTAAAAATATGGTTTATGTATAAAAATAGATATTATTTAAAAGTATATGAAATGGTGGCTTTCCCCTCACAAGGGCGCAGCGTGCCTGTGTGCACACTGCGGTTCTGTCGGCCGCAGAAAGGCCGACAGAAGGGGAACGAGTACCGGGAGCGAAGCGAAACCGGGGAGAGAGGGCGTGAGATTAACACATAATATTTATACACACACCCTAATCTCAAAACCAGCACAACCAACCCCAAAAAATCAACCTCTTAGGTAAATAAAATCCATTGCCATTCATCCCCAACCTATGCTAAAATAAAATTAACCTTAGAGGTAAACGAGACGACCTATTGGAAATCCACTACAAGAACAAAAAAATACACAAAATATGTACCAATGCCAATGCAGCCCGCAAAAACTATGGACAAGAAATGGCTCGTAAGATCCACCAACGCATTGACGAACTCACAGCAGCAGATTCAGTAGAAACCATGCTCCAGTATCGAATCGGACGCTGTCACCGCCTAACCGGAAACAGAGAAGGGCAGTATGCATTGGACTTAGTACAACCATATCGACTAATCTTTATCCAACTAAATGACGAAATCCAAATAGTCGAAGTACAAGAAATCGTAGACTATCACTAACCCGGAAAAAGGAGGCCCCACCCATGTTAGAAAGCAAAACCTACATTGCGACACCACCCGGTGCCACACTCAAAGAACAACTCACCGATCGGGGAATGACACAAAAAGAATTCGCCAAACGAATGGGAATGTCCGAAAAACACATCAGCCGCTTAATCAACGGCGACGTACACCTCACACCGGACACAGCCGAAAAAATAGAACTCGTCTTAGGCGTACCGGCCAGCTTCTGGAACAAACTAGAAGCCATCTATCAGGAAAAAATAGCAAAAATAAAAATAGAAAACGAACTAGCAGCAGAAGCAGAACAAGCAAAAAAATATCCCTACAACAAACTCGTAGAATGGGGCATGATCCCGCCAGCCCATACGTGGCAAGAAAAAATAATCAACCTATGCAAATACTTTGAAGTCAGCAACCTAAACCTCCTGCAAACCCAAGACCTCATGCCACAAACCTGCAACAAACCGGCAGCCACAGAAAAAAGCACCTGCACCATACAAACCCTAACCCAATACGCCAAAATCAAAGCCAGAAACATACAAACAGCCCCCTACAACGCCAACACCCTAAAAAAAGAAATCGAAACCATCAGAACCATCACCCGGAAACCAATAATAAAGCAAAACACCCTCCTGGAAGACACCCTAAAAAACTGTGGCATCGCCCTAATATACCTGCCAAAAATCAATAACAACACAACACAAAGCATCACCTTCTACGACCACACCAGCAACAAAATCGTACTAGGAATCACCATACAAACCAACACCGAAAAATTCCAATTCAACCTATTTCACGAAATAGCCCACATCCTAAAAGGACACATCCACCAGAAAACAGGAACCACAGAAACAGAAGAAAAAGAAGCCAATAAAATAGCCGAAGAAATCCTAGAAGCATCGTAAAGAAATTACCCTGTTAATCTTAAAAAATATGGTTTTTGTATAAAAAAAGATATTATTTAAAGATATATGAAACAATTGCTTTCTCCCTGCTGGGAGAAAGTGCCCGAAGGGCGATAGAGGGTACCTGCAAAAATAAGTATTTATACACAACATTACATTTCAATCTTACGCCCTCTATCCCCGGTTTCGCTGCGCTCCCGGTACTTTCCCCTTTGGAGGGGAAAGCCATCACTTCATAAATCCTAAAAATATTATGATTTTTCATATAAAAAATTAATTTAAAAATTCAATCATCTTGCTCTTTTTTGCATCCTCCCTAAGAAAAAGCAAAAAAGAAGAAACCCATATACCAACCCTCCAAGGCCTTCCAATCCGGAAGGCCTTTAACTATAGCCTCTCTCCCGGCTTCGCCGGACTCTCGTCCCCTTCATGCGGCCTGTCGTGGCCGCATGAAGGGGAAAGCCATCAACTCATAAGTAATCTCAAAAACCAGCTCCAAAAGTATCCCACAACCGCTTATTTCAAAACGAATCGTTCTTTTCTCAGCGGACACGTCCAATTCCCGTAAATCTCCAAAATAATTTCACTTTTCCTAATACAAACAATCCCTCACGCCATTCTAAACACCGCTAGTTTCTCACATCCGTCATCCTTGCCGCACCTTACCACACCGAAAAGAACCCTAGTATTTCAGTATCCTCGGCACTTGCTGTGTTTCATAAAAACGTATACTCACAAAATACCCAAATGTATACTTTCGTATAATAGGCACTTGAATTAAATTTTATTATACTTTAAACAGGCGAACGATATCTAATCAAGATATAAAATTAATGACAATACTTTGGTTTAGTGCGTGAAAACCTCGTTCTTGCCATTATTTATCATAATATCGCGCAAAGGTGAAACACGGAAGAAAGTGGGGATTCAAATGAAAAAATCCATACGCAACATGACCGTGTTGGTGGCGCTCCTGGCTTGTGCCGGTTGGTCACCAACTCTTGTTAACGCTGCAACCCCGACGGAGAATCCGTCTAATTACACCAACTCCGGTGTACAGCTGAACCGTACGCGTCAATACTTAGAACGACAGCGTGTAGCTCAGGAGATTGCAGCTGACCGAAAAGAAGCAGTTATTGAAGGGACGGAAACGACCAGCGAAAAGCCGGTAGGGGCCGTCCATTTTGTGCTGAAAAAAGTCGACTTGCCAAAGTCCGCCGTCTTGAAATCTGCAGAGCTCGATAGCATCGTCAAGCCCTATATCGGTAAAGATGTTACCCTCAATGACTTGAATGCCATTGTCGAAAAGATCAACGATCTCTACCGCTCGAAAGGTTTCCTCACGTGCCGGGCTTTTTTATCACCTCAGACCATTCACGCAGGCAAGGTGCACATCGACTTCATTGAAGGCACGAACGGCAAGGTTACTATCAGCGGCCGCGGCACGACGCGGGAAAATTACATCAGACACCGCGTCCACATCGAACCGGGCAAGATCCAGGACCTGAATAAGCTCAGCGATGACCTGCGGCGTTTCAATGCAACCAACGATGCGCAGCTCCAAATCACGCTGCTCGCAGGGGAGAAGCCCCGCACGACAGACTACGTCATTTCCGTCAAGGAACCGCAAGAAGAAGTGACAGGCGTCTTTGTAGATAACGCCGGCATGTCCACGAGCGGCCATTACCGCGCCGGCATGTACTGGACAGACCGCAATCTCACAGGCAACCGGGACCATCTCTTCTTCAGCACCCTCCGTTCCGATGGCGTCAAAGCTTTTTCAGCCAGCTACGACACACCGATTAACCACATCGGCACGCGGGCCGGCCTCACGTACACCTCGAACAGCGCCCACATCACCGACGGCGTCTTTGAACAGCTCGGTGTCAAAGGCCATGCATCGTCCTTTACCGCGTATATTACATCGCCCATCGTCACGTCAGCCCATCGTAAATCCGAATGGGGTATCGAATACGGCCACCAAGTAGCAAAGACCGATATCGGTACGAGCATCAACCTGCGCCGGCACTGGGCCGATGATAAAATTGATTCCCTCTTCTTCTATTATGATCAACTCGATTTCGGCAAATCAGCCGTTTTCTATCAAAAACACGGCTATCGCGTAGGGAAGTATTCCACCCTCTACGTAGACGACCGTTCCTTTGGCAAATACGAAACGAACATGCTTTACCAAAAGCTCTTCCCGTCAGGCCAGCAATGGACCTTGCGTCTCGACGGCCAGCTCTCAGGCACAGATTACCTGCCTGCAGCAGAACTCTTCTATATCGGCGGCCTCTACAGCGTCCGCGGCTATAAAGAAAACCTCCTGGCCGGAGACAGCGGCGTATTTGCCAGTGCACAATTCAGCTTCCCCCTCACGAAATCCCGCAAATGGAAAGGCTTTGCCTTCCTCGACGGCGGTAAAGTCTGGGGCGACAGCGCCTATGGCGATCAGGATCTGGCTGGTGTTGGCGTCGGTGTAGCCGATGAAATCAACAAGCATACATCCTTCAACGTAGCCCTAGGCTTCCCACTCATCAAGACCGTCAACGGCGAAGAACAAAGCCGTGCACGAGTCCATTTTTCGATTAATAGCGCTTTTTAAGGAGGCATGACCTATGAGCAATGGAAAACACCTCTCCCATAAAAATAAAAAACGGAGCGCCAACCAAACACGGTCCAAAAGCCGCCTAGCGCTTCAAATCCTCTTATCCGTCACCACAGCCGGCCTAGTCGGCCTGCCGAATACGCAAGCCACGAACATTACTAATGGCAATAGTGAAGCATATACCGCAACCAGTGGTAGCACATATGATATTTATGCCCAGAAAGTCAATAATGACGTCGCTGTCAACGAATTTAACAGCTTCTCCCTGGACAATCAAAATACAGCTAACCTGTATTTTAAAACGGGTGCGGGAGAGACTGCTGAAGCAGGCAATTTGCTGAACTTCGTCAACAGCAAAATCGATATCAACGGTACCGTTAACGCCATGCAGGGGAATCAGGCCGGCAACGGTAACCTCTTCTTCATCAGCTCCTCTGGTATGGCCGTAGGTGCCAATGGTGCCATCAACGCCAGCTCCCTCTATGTCATTGCGCCGACATCTTCTGAATATGGAACGCTGAAAACCAGTTATATAACTAATAACACCACGGACCTGGACAGCCTCACCAGCAATACCGTTGCGAGCGGGAGCTCTGGTGCCGTTTCCGTATTAGGCACGATTAATACTGCCGGTAACGTGAATATGTATGCAGGCAGCATTAGCGTAGGGCAAACGGGCGTAGCTAATTCTGCTATTAAAACCACGAGCGGGGATATCATCCTCTCCGCTAACAATGATATTACCAACTATGGCACCATTGATTCTTCCGGCGCCGCCACACTGACAGCAGGCACTTCCGGCAGCATTGATAACAATAATGCCATCAAAGCCGGTGCTGGAATTACCATGAATGCCGGTGCAGCCATTAACAATAGCAACTCTGGCAGCGGTTCAGTCAGCAGCACCAGCGGTGACATCAGCATGACTGCTGGTACGAGCATCACTAACGACGCTGTTACCGCATCTGCTGGCTCTGTGTCCATGACTGCTTCGGGCGGTAGTATCACCAATAACGGTGCTGTTCAAGCTAATGGCGATAGTAGCTCCGTAGCCATGACTACTACGGACAGTTCTTCTGGCAGTATCATCAACAAAGCTGGCGTAAGTGCAGGTAATGGCATTACCATGATTTCTGACCAAGCTATTGATAATAGCAATGGAACTACTCCAACCACCGTCAGCAGCACCAGCGGCGCCATCAGCATGACTGCTGACACAGCCATTACCAATGACGCTGTCACCGCATCTGCCGGCTCCGTGTCCATGACTGCTTCAGGCGGTAGTATCACCAATAACGGTGCTGTTCAAGCTAATGGCAGTAATAGCACCGTATCCATGACTACTGCGGACAGTTCTTCTGGTAGTATCATCAACAAAGCTGGCGTAAGCGCCGGTAATAGCATTACCATGGATTCTGACCAAGCTATTGATAATAGCAATGGAACTACTGCAACTACTGTCAGCAGTACAACTGCAGGAAACATCAACATGACTGCTGGAACAAACATTAAGAATGATGCTGTTAATGCTTCTGCTGGCACATTAACTATGACAGCCACTAAAAGCATTGAAAATACGGGTGACGTGTCTGCTAAATCTAATGTTAATATGTCTGCTGCTACTGGAATAACCCAATCTGGTGCTGTCGAATCTACAAACGGATCGGTCAACCTCGAAAGTACAGGTACTGGCAATGTGGCTGTAAAAGGCAATGTGACGAGTGGTTCTAGGACGTCCATTACAGCCGGTACTGGTAGCGTTACGGTAGGGACTGATGCAACGGCAAGTACTATCAATGCTGGTTCATCCATTAATCTTGGTACTACAACAGGCAATATTACACTCTACGGCACAGCTACGTCCAAAACAGGGGTAACGTTACAAGCATCAACCTCTGGTAATGTAACTGTCCAGGGTGCCTTGAAGACAGCAGATTCTGAAGGTACGAGTGTTGGCAGAATACAGGTATTAACCACGTCTGGTGATATCAAGGTGTCCAAGGCACAGAGCCAGACAGATCCCGTGATTGCTAGTAGTGAAAGCGTTAATGTAAACTCGTCTTCAGGGGATGTAGAGGTAACGGGCAATATCACATCTACAGGCAATACAACATTGAGGTCGAGTACTGCCGGACACGTCAAGCTCACAGGCGATATCAATGCAAGCACCGGGAAAACCTCTGGAGGCGGTGACATCGCTGGTGATGTTACGATTTATGCTTCCGATGATACTACAGCAGATAACGATGAAGGTAATATTACCATCGAAGGTAATGTCACGGCTGCCGGCAAAGCTACCTTGACTGCAATGAAAGGGAATGTAAGCCTGACCAATGGTAATCTTACTGCAGGCACCGGCGATGCGCAGGTTACCGCTACAGCTGATAGTACAACAAAAAGCGCTGACGAAGGCAATATCACGGTCGCTGGCGACGTAAAATCTACAGGTGCTGCTATCAATATTTATTCCCAGTACGGTGACGTAAACGTTGGTAAATCGGGTGCCAAGATTGAGTCCAATACGACAACAAGCATCTCCGCAAATAAGCAGGGCAATGTCACAGTGACGGGCGATATTACATCCGGTACAGATGCAACACTGAGTGCACGGGAAGGGAGTACCAGCCTGACAGGCAACTTAGTCGCTACGAATGGCAGTGTATTGATTAATGCTACGGATACAACAGACGATGCTGATGCAGATACGGCAGGCGACGTTACCGTTAAAGGGAATGTCACTTCTACGGCTAAAGATGTTTCCATTACCTCGACCCGCGGTACCATCAACATTGGTGACGTTACCACGAGTAGTACTATTACCGGTAATACGACAACAACGATTCAAACAAATGCTTCTGGGGCGATTAATCTCTACGGTACAGCTACGTCCCACGACAGTACCAAACTACAGGCGAGAGACGCCATTGCCGTTACGGGCAGCGTCACAACGACAGGAACGCCTGCGACAGGCGCATCAGGCGACGTCTCCATCACGACTACCAATAGTGCTATCACCTTGAATAAAAATTCAAGTGGTGCTGATGTTATTTCTACTAGTGACGCTACTACAGGTCATGGTGGGGTTACGATTTCTTCCGGTTCCGGAGCAACCACAATCAATGGAAACATTACTGCCAAAGGTCAATTGGATATCGGTACTACCTATGGCGCGATTACCGTTGGCGACACAGAGAACGCATATACGCTTTCTGGCAGTAGCACTAATATTCATACTTCTACGGGTGATATCAATATTTACGGTACAGCTACATCTTCTGGCGCTACAACACTTGAAAATTCGAGCTCAGGTACCATTACCGTAGTCGGCGCTGTAACATCAACAGGCGAAACTGATGGATCTAATGTCTCCATTACGACAAATAACCAAGCTATCAGCCTGTCCCAGGCTACAGCTGGCGATGCAAGTCAAAATGTTCTTTATACAAAAAAAGGCAATGTTACTGTATCCTCCGGCAAAGCTGACACAACGATTAAAGGCAACGCTGATGTAGCAGGGGCATTACAAGTAAGCACAACCACAGGCGCAATTAACGTCGGTGAAAATGCAGCAAAGAGTGCATATACTTTAAAAGGCAATACAGTAGCACTGAACAGTACCACTGGTGGGATTAATTTGTATGGTCTCGCTACGTCTGAAAGCAGTACCCTTTTGCAGACAACAACCGGTAATATCAGCGTTTACGGTGGCCTGAAAACGACTAAAGACGATACTAATGACGTACAGGTCTTAACTGCTAATGGCGATATCTCTCTTAATAAAAACACGAACCTGACCGATGTAACTAAAGTCATCGAAAGCGCCGGCGACGTCACCATTACGGAAACGTCAGACACTAGCAGTGGTACGATTGGTATCTATGGCGATGTTGCTGCTTCTACTACAGGAAATTTGGCCGTAACAGGTAAACGAGGCAATATCACCATCGGTGCAGATGGAACAGATAAGGCTGTCACACTCTCAGGTAAAAAGACGGACATTTCCAGCATAAACGGTAATATCGACGTTCACGGCACCATTACGTCTTCAACTGACACAACCGTTCAGACTACTGGCACAGGTACCATCACTGTAGTAGGGGAAGTAGCATCTACAGGTACAACTACTGATGATAATGTATTAGTCCAGACAGCTAACCAAGCCATCAGCCTGTCCCAGAAGACAGCAGGTGCTACGGGTGAAAACGTCCTTTCCGCAACTGGCGGGGATGTTACAATCAACTCTGGCACAGCCCATACCACCATTAACGGTAATGCAACTGTTAAAGGAAACTTAGGTGTAACCACAACTGGCGCAGGCACTATTACTGTCGGCGATGGTTCTAATTCTTACACACTCTCTGGCGGTAAAACGGATCTTTCCAGCGTAAACGGCGCTATCGACGTCCACGGCACCATTACGTCTTCTGGTGCAACAACCGTTCAGTCTACTGGCACAGGTACCATCACTGTAGTAGGGGAAGTAGCATCTACAGGCACAACTGCTGAAGATGATGTATTAGTCCAGACAAATAACCAGGACATCAGCCTGTCCCAGAAGACAGCAGGTGCTACCGGTGAAAACGTTCTTTCCGCAACTGGCGGGGATGTTACAATCAACTCTGGCACAGCCAATACCACCATTAACGGTAATGCAACTGTTAAAGGCAACTTAGGTGTAACCACAACTGGCGAAGGCACTATTACTGTCGGCGATGGTTCTAATCCTTACACACTCTCTGGCGGTAAAACAGATCTTTCCAGCGTAAACGGCGCTATCGATGTACACGGCACCATTACGTCTGGTAGCGACACGACCGTTCAGACTACTGGCACAGGCACCATCACCGTAGTAGGGGAAGTAGCGTCCGAAGGCACCCAAACGGGTGATGATGTATTAGTTCAGACATCTAACCAGGCCATCAGCCTGTCCCAGAAAACAGCTGGTGATACGGGTGAAAACGTCCTCTCAACAAAGACAGGCGCTGCAACCGTCAATTCCGGAACTGCCGATACCACCATTAAAGGTAATGCCACAGTAGCAGGTGCTTTGGGAGTCACTACTTCCACTGGTGCCATCAACGTCGGTGATAGCGATCATAAGTATACCCTTTCTTCCACAGGCAGCACGACTAATATCTCTACCACCAGCGGGGCTATTAACCTTTACGGTTCAGCTACGTCCGCAACAGGCACGTCGATCTCGACAAATAACACTAGTGCCGCCAACATCAAAGTAACGGGTTCTGTATCAAGCACTGGTGATAGCGGCAATACTTCCATCAAAACGAATAACGGTACTATTGCCGTAGACGGCGGCGTAAGCTCTGCCAAAGGATCTGTTGAAGTTGGCACGACCACTGGGACAATCACCATTGGCACGAGCTCTGCTGCTGCTAATGTTTCGGCTGGTACCACAGCGGGTATTACCTCTACCAACAGTGACATCACTGTGTATGGTAACGTAGAATCCGGCACGGGTACGAAAGTACAAACCAGCAATTCTAGCACGGATGCGGATATCAAAGTAACGGGCTATGCAAAGTCCACTACCAGCGGCGATGTAACGGTTCAAACTACCAAAGGCGATATTACCCTGGGTAATGATAAGCTGAGTGTCCCTGCAGTGGACAGCAAAGGCAATGCTTATGTAAAGGCAACGACTTCTGGTGATATAAGCGTAACCGGTGCTGTCAATGCGGCAACGGCAGCTGAACTGAACGCAGCCAAAGGTGATGTCCAGCTCACAGGCGATATGACCGCTACTGGCGGCGCAGCCACCATCACGGCTGTTGGCACAGGTAGCACGGATACAGGAGCTGCAACAGACGACGGCAATATCACCGTAACCGGCACCGTTTCCGGCTCCACCGATGCAAAATTAACGGCAACAGAAGGTAACGTCAACCTCAAAGGCGGCTTGAAAGCCGGTACCGGTGATGCTTCTATCGGCGCTTCTGCTTCTAGCGTTTCTGCTAATAACGGCAACATCACCGTTACAGGTGCATCGGACAGTGCAGTGGGCAACGTAGCTTCTGAAAACGGCGCTGTCAGCATCAGCACCGACCGGGGCAACATCAGCTTCACAGGTACGGCCTCTGCAGGGACAATTCTGGGTGTAACGAACACCACATCCGGCACCATTACCGTAACGGGTAACCTCAAAACCACTGGCGCAAGTGCAGAAAATGCGATCACTGTCCAGACTGCAGGCGGTTCTGATGACAAGATCACACTGAACAAGGCTGCCACTGGCGAAGTTACGGATGTCCTCACGACGAAAAAAGGCAACGCAACAGTGAACTCCGGCGCAGCCGCTCTTAGCATGCAAGGTGACGCAGACGTTGGCGGTGCTTTGGCGTTGACTACCACTACCGGCGCCATCAATATCGGTACTGGCACCAGTGCTGGCTATGACGTAACAGGCGGCAGCACCAGCATTACCAGCGGCACTGGGGCTATTACTGCCTATGGCAGCATCAATTCCGATGGCGCATCGGGTGATACAGTCGTTCAGACCCAAAATGCTATTACGCTTACAAAAGAAAGCACTGGTCAACCGTTCTTAGCAGCACCCACGGCAACGTCACGGTTAAGCCCTTTACAAGCGCCGGTGATTATGCTCTCGAAATCACGGGTGATATCAAAGCCGGCGGAAGCATTGATCTGGAAACGAACAGCGGCGACATTACCTACAACGGCGCAGCGGAAGCAGTGAAGGCCCTGACGGTCAAATCAAATGCAACTGGTGGCTCTATCAGCGTTACGGGTAACCTCAAAACCACCGGCGCGAATGCTACTGATAGCAAGATTACAGTCCAGACGGCAGGAACAAATGCAACCAATGACACCATCACCCTGAACAAAGCTGCTACTGGATCAGATACGCAGGTCCTCACGACGACCGGCGGCGACGCAACGGTAAGCTCCGGTGCAGCAGTTCTTAGCATGCAAGGTGACGCAGACGTTGGCGGTGCTTTGGCGTTGACTACCACTACCGGCGCCATCAATATCGGTACTGGCACCAGTGCTGGCTATGACGTAACAGGCGGCAGCACCAGCATTACCAGCGGCACTGGGGCTATTACTGCCTATGGCAGCATCAATTCCGATGGCGCATCGGGTGATACAGTCGTTCAGACCCAAAATGCTATTACGCTTACAAAAGAAAGCACTGGTCAACCGTTCTTAGCAGCACCCACGGCAACGTCACGGTTAAGCCCTTTACAAGCGCCGGTGATTATGCTCTCGAAATCACTGGTGACATCACAGCCGGCGGAAACATCGATCTGGAAACGTACAGCGGCGACCTTACCTACAATGGCGCAGCGAAATCAGTCGGCGCTTTGACGGTTAAATCAAATGCAACTGGCGGTGCTATCAGCGTTACGGGTAACCTCAAAACCACTGGTGATAGCGCTACAGATAGCCAGATTACAGTCCAGACGGCGGGTACCGATGCAACAAATGATACCATCACCCTGACCAAGGCCGAGGGGGGAAGCGATGATGTCCTCACGACGACCGCCGGCAACGCAACGGTGAACTCCGGCGCGGCAGCTCTTAGCATGCAAGGCGGTGCAACTGTTGGCGGTGCTTTGGAATTGACTACCAGCAGTGGCAAAATCACCGTCGGCAGTGATGAAGTTACGCCGACCCTTTCTTCCACAGGCAGCACGACTACTATCCATACCACCAGCGGCGGCGCTATCGAAATCAATGGCATAGCGAAGTCCTTAAACGGTACGACTGTTCAGACCGAAGGCGGCTCTGGTAACGCTACCATCACGGTAAACGGCGGACTGGAAACTACCGGTGATGATTCCAAAAATGCCATCTTGGTCGAAACGGCAGGCGACAAAATTAGTCTGACGGGTACAACTGCTACTACTGCCGAAAATCAAGTCCTTACTACGAACAAAGGTAATGCTTCCGTCATTGCAGGTGGCACAGGAGCCATCGACATCCAGGGCAACGCTGCTGTTGGCGGCGCCTTGCAAGTAAACACAGCCTCCGGTGATATCACCATCGGTTCAGAACAAAACAAGGATTTCAGCGTAAAAGGTGCTACAACGGACATTTCCAGCAGTAACGGCGGCACCGTTACCATATACGGTAAGGCCGGGGCTGAAGCCAATACGAACATTAACACCAGCGGTGATATCAACATCACCGGTGTCATTTCTACGGACGCGACCAGCAAGGAAAAGAATATCACCATCATAACCACTGGCGGCAACATTAGCTTGACAAAAGAAGAAGGCAATGACTACGTCATCAACAGTGCCGGCGGCGCTACCATTACGGCAAGCTATAGCGGAACTGCTAGTGACAATCAAGGTAACATTAAACTTGACGGCGACGTGAAGGCCGTTGATGCTGTATCCATTACGGCCGCTACAGGTGACGTTGATGTTGATAACGTTTCCTCCACTAACTCCAGCGTAGCCATCCAGACTACGACCGGCGATATTACCCTCAATGGTACAGGCTCTTCCAAGACCGGCACGTCCGTGAGCGTTCTTGGTGCAGGCGATATCAACGTTAAAGGTGCACTGAATACGGCAAGCGATGACGGGACTACCGGCAGCGTAGAAGTATATACAAAGACGGGCAGCATTACGCTGACGAAAGCGGACGTTAAGGAGAACGAAACGGCCGGCCCGGTCATCGACAGCTCAGGCAGTGCCTCAGTTTCTACAGGGTACACGGGTACCTACGTTACCGAAGGTTCTGACACCGATAAAGCTCTGGGCGACATTACCATCGAAGGCGATGTCACTGCGGCTGACGATGCCAGCATCTCCACCAAAGTCGGCGATCTGACCGTCACAGGCAACGTGAACTCAGTAACGGGTACGACCTTGGAAACCACGAAAGACGGTGCCATCAAGGTAACAGGCAAACTCAGCACGACCGCTGAGCAAGGCGAAAAGGCTGGCGCCGTATCCGTCTCGACAACAGGCGATGCTATCACCCTCACGGCTGCAGAGGCTGACGAAGATAAAAATGCCATCGTCAGCGTCGGCAAAGTAGACGTCAACGCTGATGGCGGTAACGTAAGCGTCCAAGGTAACGTCGCAGGCGCAAGCAACGTCGGCGTCCAAACGGCAGGGGCAGGCACGGTCTCCATCGGTAGTGGAGGAAACAGCTACAACGTTTCTTCCACCAGCGGCACGACGGGCATTACTACGGAAAAAGGCGGCATCACCCTCTACGGCACGACTTCGTCTGCAAGCGGCACGACCATCCAGTCCACCGACGGCGGCGCGATTAACGTCACCGGTGCCCTCAAGACTACAGACATAGGCGGCCTCGTAAAAGCCACTACCAGCGGCGCCATCAGCCTGGCTACGGCAGATAGTACTAATGCTCCAGATGTAGTCGTCAGCGCCGGCGGCGTCTCCATCACCACCACGAACAAGAACGACTATGACGCTGCCTCTACAGATGGCAACATCACCATCTCCGGTAACGTCAAAGCAGCCAATACGACTACTATTTCTACTGAAACCGGCGACATCAGCGTAAACGGCGGCTTGGCAACATCCGGCACGACGGCCAATACCTCCGGCATCAATGTCAGCACTACGGCAGGGAATATCACCCTGTCCGGCGGCATGAGCGGTACGGTTGGAGAAACGGAAGTCTCTAACCTGGCCCTCAATACAGCAGCGGGCAATGCCAGTGTCGTTGCCGGCAAAGACTACGATATCGCCTTGAAGGGCAGCTCCTTAGTAGGCGGTGAACTCGAACTCGGTACGTCCGGCGATGGGTCGATTGCCGTCAATAAACCAGTATCGAGTATAATGGGCCTGTGAATTCAGACCAGTACTGAAAATTTTAAGAGTGCATGATA
>OHAG01000174.1_pt1 | contig 57669 bp, 52 predicted proteins | sample 1577081 | NCBI WGS metagenome assembly OHAG01 (sample SAMEA3541513, study PRJEB24748) | human gut metagenome | biome: human gut; feature: human-associated habitat; material: faeces | place: China | collected 2012
ATGAAAAAAAGGAAGTGGACAAAATGCTTTCGCATTTTGTCACACTCCCTTTTTTGCTGCCATAACGGTATAATAAGAGAGAAGAAAAATGAATCCATAAGGAGGCAGTCTATGGAAGATATGGAACAGCTCGTCGTTTGCGGCGGCTGCAATGCTAAAATAGGTGCCGGCAATCTGGGACGGCTGCTGGCAGATTTGCCGCGCCGGCAAAGCCCGGATTTATTAGTCGGCTACGATTCGTCTGATGACGCGGCAGTCATTCAGCTGCGGCCTGATCTGGCCCTCATACAGACGGTGGATTTTTTCCCGACTATGGTGACCGATCCCTATCTCTTTGGCCGCATTGCGGCGACTAACGCCCTGAGTGACGTCTACGCCATGGGCGGGGATGTCCTTGCGGCCCTCAATATCGTCGCCTTCCCGGAAGAAAAGGATTTTGGCATTTTAAAGGAAATCCTGCGCGGCGGCGCGGAAACCGTACAGGAAGCAGGTGCGCTCCTTTCGGGCGGCCATTCGATTCACGACCGCACCGTCAAATACGGCCTGGCCGTGACCGGGACGGTCCATCCCCAGGCGATCCTGCGCAACGATACGTGCCAGCTGGGCGATCACCTGATCCTGACCAAGCCTTTAGGTGTGAGCATCCTGACCATCGGCTACAGCGCCGGTGAAATCAGCCGGGAAGGCTTTGAGGCAGCCGTAAAGAGCATGTGTACCCTCAATAAATACGCCATGGATATTATCCGCCCCTATGGCGTACACAGCTGTACCGATGTGACGGGCTTTGGCCTGTGCGGTCATTTGCACGAAATGCTGCACGGTGCCTTTTCGGCCCGTGTTGACGCCCGGCGCCTGCCTTATTTTGAGGAAGCCTATGCCGGCGCGAAGAATTTCATCCTCACGGCCGGCGGCCAGCGCAACCGCGATTATCTCCAGGCGCAGGTGGCCTTTGGCCACGACGATTTCGGCCTGGAAGAAATTGTCTTTGACCCGCAGACGTCGGGCGGCCTCTTGGTAGCCGCCGGGCCGGAAAAAGCAGCCGCCCTGACGCAGGATCTGCAGCGGGCCGGCATTCCGGCAGCCGATTTCGGCGTGATCACAGAAAAAGCGGAAAAAGAAATATATATTGATTAGGGAGTGTGAAGCATATGTTTACGATTGATGCATTGGGCAAAGCCTGCCCCTTACCGGTGATTGAAACGCGCAAGGCCCTCAAAGAGCACGACGCCGTAACGACCGTGGTAGATAATAAAATTGCTACGGAAAACCTGAAGAAAATGGCCGACCAGCTGGGCTACACGTATGCCCTGACGGTAGATTCGCCGACCCATTATACGGTCGTCATTGCCAAGACGGACGCAGCTCCGGAAACGACTGCTGCGGCAGCTCCGGCTGTGCCGGAAGCGACGTCGGAGGCGTATATCGTCGTCATTAATTCGCCGATGATGGGCGTCGGCGACGAAAAGTTCAGCCGCAACCTCCTGAAGACCTTTATTTACACCCTGACGGAACAGGACGTCCTGCCCCAGCGGATTATCTTTTATAACGGCGGCGTCCCCTTGGTAACGAAGACGTCCGAATCCCTGGAAGACCTGCAGAAGCTGTCTGCAGCCGGTGTGGAAATTTATGCCTGCGGCGCGTGCCTCAATTATTACGGCCTCACAGACGACGTAGCCGTCGGAGAAATTACCAACATGTTCCGGATCATTGAAATGATGCGTACGGCAAACCGCATCGTCCGGCCGTGATGACGGAAACCTTTGGCGTAGCCCTCTTTGCGTCAACGCGCATTGCCATGCGGGCAGAAGATACAGGCAAGGCTGCGGGCCTGCACGTGCGCATTATCCCGACGCCGGGGCGCATCGTGTCGACGTGCGGTTTTTCCCTGCGCTATGACCTGGACGAAGAAGGGCCGCTGCAAGCGTGCCTGGCGGACGCCGGCGTTGCCGTCGACGCGTGGTATCATGCCGAGCGGCACGGCCTCATCGCCACCTATACGAAGCACTAAAAAAGCCTGATGAGCGCGGCTCATCAGGCTTTTTCTGCGTTGGTTCAGCCAAGGGGGGACGATTGGCCAATAATTTTTTTGCCTTCCAAATATTCTACTGTCGGCATGGGCTGTTTCTTTTCGATGAGATCGACGACCAGATGCAGACAGTCTTCGCCGATTTCCCCCATGGGAATATCGATCCGCGACAGGGACGGTACGGTGTAATCGTTGATTTCCGGCATATTGATACCGACCGTAAAGACTTCTACGGCGTCAGGAATGGCGATGCCCAGCTCGTGACAGGCGAAGAGCATGCCGTGGGCCAGTACGTCGGATTCACAAAACATAGCCCGGGGCATGCGGCGTTCGGCGTGAATGCGCTTGCAGACTTCAAAGGCACTGGCTGAGGATGTCTGGCAGAGGAAAATGTTTTCTTCGCCAATGGCATGGCCGGCGTCGCGGTACGTGTCGAGAAAGCCCTGCATCCATTGACGCATAATGGGGAAGGTCGTATCATGTGTGAGAACACCGGCGTCAAAGAGTCCCTTGTCCAGGAAATGACGGGCGACGCTCTGGCCGACCTTGTAGTTGTCCATGGTGACGCTGCTGAATTTGGGCGATTCCCGGTTGAATAAGACGATGGGACAGGGTGGTACGAAATCTGTATTCAGGAACTCCATATCCTTATCTGACATGTTGGCAATGATAATGCCGTTAAAGAATTCATTTTGTGTCGATTTCATCAGCTTTTCCAGCTGATCTACCTTATAGGGCATGACCGTCAGGCGGATATTTTTATTTTGCTTCATAATGCCTTCCTGGATCCCTAAGGTAATGCGGGCCAGATAATTGATGCGGAAGTCTGTTGCCCAATAAAAGGCGATGGCGTAACTGTCTTCCTGGGCGACACGCAGCTTTTTGGCGGATTGGTTGGGGACATAATTCAGTTGTTGTGCAATTGTATAAATACGGGTCTGCGTTTCCTCAGAAATCTTACGTTCTTTGCCCTTCCCGTTGAGTACGATCGATACGGTGGCAATGGATACGCCAGCCTCTTTGGCAATATCTTTTATAGTAGACAATGGAGAACCTCCTTTTAACCTACACTATATTATGACGCAAAAGAATATATTTTTCAAGCATTCCTAAGGCACTATATAGTATAATATACATAGTATGTACAGACAGGAGGAATCGTCCGTGGCAGGGAAAGATCAGCACGTTTCAGCAGCTCATATGGTATTGGGAAAAGATTTGAATCCCCATGGTACATTGTTTGCCGGGCAGGCAGCAGCGTATTTCATCGAATGTGGTTTTTTGGCAGTACAGGCCTTTTTGGGACACGGCCACATCGTCTGTCTGTCCTTGGATGGCCTGCGCTTTTTGCGGCCTGTGCACAAGGATCAGACAATCCGCATTGACAGTACCCTGGTCTATGCCGGTACGAGCAGTGTCGGCGTCTACCTGGCCATGCAGCGGCTGCCCGGTGAAGAAAAAGCGGCAGAATGCTTTACTTCCTTTGTGTCCATTGAGGAAGCAACGGGGAAGGCCGTGCCCCATGGGCTCAGCCTGGGACCGCTCAACGACGAAACAAAGAGGCTGCAAGACCTCTATCTGGCGTATAAAGGAGTTACTGTAGTATGACATTTATAGAAGAAGTAGATGAACGGCTGCGCAACCTGGCCCGTCCGCCCGGCAGCCTGGGCCTTTTGGAACGACAGGCCCGCAAGGCCATTCTCGCCTGGGGCCGCTGGGAAACGTCCTTCCGTCCCAAGCACCTGATCTTTGCCGCCGATAATGGCGTGTGCCGCTCCGGCGCGGTGGCGCAGCTGGCAGAAATTACGTATATGCAAAGCAGCCACATGGTGGCCGGCACGTCGGCCGTTACCTGCTTTTGCCGGTGTAACGGCATTCCCTGGGAGGTTATCGATGTGGGCATTGATAGCGCCGACAGTGTCGGGCTCGATTATAAAATTGCCCGGGGCACGGCTGATTTTGCCTACGGCCCGGCCATGACGCGGGACCAGCTGGAAGCGGCCTTTGCTGCCGGCCGGGAACGCGTAGAAAAAGCCGTGGCAGAAGGGTATAATTTCCTTTCCTTTGGCGAAATGGGCATTGGCAATACGACGACCTCTGCTGCCGTGCTCCTGGGCCTTACCCGGGGCGATGTGGCCAGCCTCACGGGCTACGGCTCGTCCCATGGGAATTTCCGCCTGGCCCTGCGCAAGCAGGAGCTGATCCGCACGGCGCTTACACGCTATGCACCCCAGCTCCACGATGGGGCAGATATTTTGCAATACGTAGGCGGCTTTGACCTGGCAGCCCTGACGGCGGCCATGCGGGCCTGTGCCGACAAGGGCATACCCTTTTACATTGACGGCTTCATTACGGCTGCCGCCTTGGCCGCTGCCGTGCAGTTGCAGCCGGACGTACGCGACTACGCCTTGCCGTCGCATATGAGCAAGGAACCGGGCATGAGCGCTGCCCTGCGCTACGCCGGCTTTGATGAATATGACGTGCCCTTGTGGGCCGATTTATCCCTGGGCGAAGGGACTGGTGCCGTCCTGGCCGTGACTCTCTTGCGCTCCCTCTTTTATGCCATTTGGCATATGGACACGCTGGACGGGATCAACGCCGACGCTGCCCGCCGTCATGAAGAACAAAAAGGAGGCATGGACCATGGAAATTGAACTGGATGAAGGCGTCCGCAAGGAGGCCAAGGCCGTATTCGACCGCCTGGGCCTGAGCGAAAGCGAAGCCATTACCCTGTTTTATAAACGCACAGCCGCAACAGGCCGCCTGCCCTTTGGTGAAGGGAAGAAGGATGAAACGAAATTCAAGAAAAAGCGCATGAACGAACGCTTTGCCGAATGGGATGCATTCTAAGGAGGCACATATGGAATATACACGCACGTATACGACGCCTATCGGCCCGGTTCTCCTGGCCAGCAATGGTACAGGCCTGACGGGCCTCTGGATAGCCGGACAAAAATATGAAAAGGCCACCCTCGGCGCGCAGTGGGAAGAAAAACCGGATCTGCCGGTCCTTGTGGCGGCTGCGGACTGGCTGGACCACTATTTTGCCGGTGCCCGGCCGGACCCGTTGGAGCTGCCCCTGGCGCCAGCGGGCACGCCCTTTCGTAAGGCCGTTTGGGACATTCTTTGCCGCGTCCCCTACGGTACGACTGTGACCTATGGCGACCTGGCTGCGGCCCTTTCGGAAAAAACGGGGAAGAAAGAAAATCCCCACGCCGTCGGCGGTGCTGTAGGCCATAACCCCATTACGATTATCGTGCCCTGTCACCGCGTCGTCGGTAAGAGCGGCAGCCTCACAGGCTATGCCGGCGGCCTCGCCAAGAAAATCTACCTCCTCCGGCACGAAGGTGTCAATACGGACCGCTTTTTCGTGCCTAAGCGGGGGACGGCACTGTAAAATCAGACGCTGCTGTTTACAGCAGCGTTGGTTTTGCGTATAATCTCATGTAAGACAAGATAGCATATAGAGTCAAATCGATGAGTGAGGAGATACAATGGAAGAAACAAATTTTGATTGGAGCGCCCTGAACGTTCAGCCGGCGCAAAATATGTCTGACCGGCTATTCAACAGAATCAGCCAGATGATTATGTCCGGGAAACTTCCCGAAGGGTATGTATTTCCTAACGAAGCCGTCCTTTGTGAACAAATGCACGTTGGCCGCAGTACCATCCGCGAAGCCTATAAGGCTTTGGAATTATCCGGCTATGTGACGCGCTCCAAGCGGGGCACCTTCGTCAACAGCAAGCTCGATATTCTGAGCGCTACACCCATGAAAGAAGCCTTTGCCGCGGCCAGTACGTCTGATTTCAATGAATTTCGCGAAATGATGGAAGTGAAATGCGCCGCCTTGGCAGCACAAAAGGCAACCCCTGCGGACATTGAAAACCTGCGCGCCATTAGCGAACGCATCCAGGCCCTCTACGAGCTGGGCGATATGCCACAGGTAGCTGCAGGTGATGCAGAATTTCACCGCCAGATCAGCAAGCTTTCCGGCAATAAGCTCATCGCCTCGACCATGCTCATCATGACCCTGGCCTGGGATGAAGGCGTACGCCGCAATTTCCTCCATGCCGCAGAAAATAACCGGCAGATCTTCAGGGATATGCATGGCCAGCACGAAGCCATCATTACAGCAATTGAAGACCATGACCGCGAGGCTGCCGAAGCGGCCATGAAAACCCATATCCGCTTTGTCACAGCGCCCGTGTGAGTACGACTGCTGACGATCGCCCCAGGACGGGGCGATTTTTTTTGCCTTTTTGGATTGACAACCGGCTATTCAGTTGTTACAATTATACCATAAAACGTTGTCAGACAAGATGTAAATAGAAAATAAGAGGCATAACGTACGAGCTAGGGAGTATTCCTATGTGGCAGTGCAGATTATTTTTTTTACTATTAAATGTCTGACAAGATACAACCGTGCATTACATAAAAGAAAGGGGTTTTTCATCATGGCAGAACAGACTATTCCTAAGTACGATGGCAGAGGTATCATTTCCGGTACGTATGTAACGGCCAATCAGGACATTGACCGGCAGCAGTGGCTGGAAGATTGTTATCCCGAATGGGGTACCTTCCTGAATCAGGAAATCGCGACCTATAAGGTACCGCAGGGCCAGGTCGGCCTTTGGTGGTGCGGCGGCCCGAGCTGGGTCTTGAAGACCGACGAAGGCGGTATTTACTGGATCGATCAGTACTGCGGCCCGTCCCTCTACACGGAAGCCGTCGGCAACTGCGGCGTTTGCAAGCAGGCCGGCGCCAAATCCATCAACTGGCTGCGCCTCAATCCGCAGGTCATCGATCCGTGGCAGTTCAAGGGCCTGGACGGCGCTTTCATTACGCACATGCATCAGGACCATTGCGATTTGTATGCCGTCAAAGCAGCCCTCAAGACGACGGATGCTAAATTCTATGCGCCCTACATGGCCTGCAAGAAGCTGAAGGGCTTTGAAGTACCGGATGACCGCATCCACCTGGCCCGCGTCGGCGAAAGCGTCGTTCTGAAAGGGGCGACGGTCGAATTCCTCATGTGCTACGATGACACGGCCATCCGCACGACGGACGGTCCGGATGTACTGCCCTACGAAATGGCCTGCGTCAGCTTCCTCTTCCGTACGAGCGCCGGCAACATCCTCTTCATGGGTGATACGTGGTTCAACGATGGCTACACGCAGATCGGCAACGATTATGATATCGACGTAGCCATTGCCGATATGGGCTTCAATGCACCGGGGGCAACGGATAAGATGACTCCCTATGACTGCGTCCGCGTCAGCAAAGCCCTGAAGACGAAGGTCTTTATTCCCGACCATTACGATAACTGGGCCAACTGCGCCGGTGATCCGTCCGTGCTGCCGCGTGAACTGGAATACCTGGCCAAGGATGTGTGCCCGGATACGCACATTACCATCATGGGCTGCGGCGGCCGCTATGTCTATCCGCAGGATAAGAACATTACCCGCTATGCCTATCCCGATGGCAGTGAAGATTATCATTTCGAACGGGGCGAAGTATACAAACGCATTCAGCAGCAGCATCAGGCTGTCAGCGAAATGCTGAAAAATAAAGAATAATTTTTGTATTGCATAAATGGAGATGGATAGAGTATGAGTAAAAAAGAAAGAAAAATCATTGTCACAGCAGCTGTTACCGGAGCCATCCATACGCCGACTATGTCGCCGTACCTGCCCTGTGGCGTCGCAGGGATTTCCCAGGCGGCTATTGATGCGGCCAACGCCGGTGCTTCTATGGTTCACGTACACGCCCGGGAGGACAATGGCAAACCGACGTCGGATATCGATACGTACGGCGCCATCCTGAGCCGTATCCATGCCAATACGGACGTCATCATCGGTATTTCTACGGGCGGCGCCATCGGCATGAGCGTTGAAGAACGGCTGGCTACGATTCCCGTCTTCAAGCCGGAAATCGCTTCCTTCAACAGTGGTTCCATCAACTTCAATCTGTCCGGTCTCGTCAAGAATATTGAAGGCAAGGCCAAGTACGATTGGGAAGTGCCTTTCCTCCAGAATTCGGAAAAAAACGTCTTTCAGAATACCTTTGCCGATATGAAAAAGTGCTTCCAGATCATGCACGATGCCGGCACGGTGCCGGAATTTGAAGTCTTCGACTTAGGGCAGCTGAATAACATTCATACGCTCTACAAGCAGGGCTATGTACAGACACCGCTGTACTTCCAGTTTGTGCCGGGCATTATGGGCGGCATTCCTATGAAGGAAGAAAACCTCCTCTATTTCGTCAACCACATCAAAGCCGATTACGGCGACCAGGCTAATTTCTCCATGGTAGCCGGCGGCCGCCGGGCGTACCGCTTCGAAACCCTGTCGGTCATCATGGGCGGCAACATGCGCGTAGGCCTGGAAGACAGCCTCTACATCAAACCGAACGGCGAATTGGCCGTCAGCAATGCCCAGCAGGTAGAAAAGGTCATCAAGATCCTTCACGATCTCGATTATGAAATTGCGACACCTGACGAAGCACGGGAAATCCTGCACACGAAGGGCAAAGATAAGGTAAATTTCTAAACGCAGCAACTAGAGTCAGCAAAGGAGACAGGATACAATGACAAAAAAAGCAATCGTTGCCGGTGCCGGCGTAATGGGAGCCTCGTTGGCTCAGGTATATGCAGAAGCAGGCTATGACGTAGTATTGTATGATTTGGCTGAGAAGTTTTTGGACCGGGGCAAGCATCTCATCGCCCTCAATCAGGAAACGCTGGTCAAGGCCGGTCTGATCACGGCAGACGACTCGGCAGCCCTGGTACAGCGGATCAGCTTCAGCTGTGACGATGCCTGCTTTGCCGCAGCCGATGTGGATATCATCTTGGAATCTATTGTAGAAAAACTGGAAATCAAACAGGGCTTCTGGGAAAAGGTATCCCGCTTGGCCAACGCGCACTGCCTCTTGGCTACGAATACGTCGGGCCTGCACATTTCGGACATTGCCGCCAAGATGGACCACAAGGACCGCTTTATGGGCCAGCACTGGCTTAATCCGCCGCACCTCCTGCCCTTGGCTGAACTGATCATCGGCGCGGATACAGCAGCAGAAACGGTAACGCGCATGAAAGACCTCGTCCGGGGCTTAGGAAAGAATCCGGTCTGCGTCAAGGACATCAACGGCTTTATCATCAACCGTCTGCAGTTTGCCATCCTGCGGGAAGCCATGCACATCGTCGATTCCGGTGCCGCCACGGTAGAGGACATTGACGACGTCATGAAATACGGCATGGGCCTGCGCCTGGCAGCGCTGGGACCTTTCCGCATTGCCGACCTGGGCGGCCTCGATACGTTCGATCATATTTCCCAGTATCTCTTTGCTGACCTCGATAATAGTAAGGAAGGAAATTCTTATTTGCACAGCCTCGTGGAAGATGGTAAATTGGGAGTAAAGAGCGGCCAGGGCTACTACGATTATTCCGGTGATAAGGCGGACGAAGCCATTAAAGAACGGGATGAATTGTTTATCAAACTGGCCAAATGCCTGTACAAATAGGAGGTATGTCGTATGCGAAGTGATTTGATGAAGAGCGGTGTCGACCGTATTCCCCACCGGGCCCTGTTCCGGGCTTTGGGACTGACGCAGGAAGAATTGGACCGGCCCCTCATCGGCGTAGTCTGCGCCAAAAATGAAATTATTCCGGGCCATATGCACCTGGACCGCATTGCCGAAGCCGTGAAGGCCGGCATCCGCCTGGCCGGCGGTACGCCTATTGAATTTCCGTCCATCGGTGTCTGTGATGGCATTGCCATGAACCATGAAGGCATGTTTTATTCCCTGCCCAGCCGGGAACACATTGCCGACTCCGTAGAAATCATGGCCAATGCCCATCCCTTTGATGGCCTGGTCTTCATTCCGAACTGTGATAAAATCGTGCCGGGCATGCTCATGGCAGCCCTGCGCGTCAATATTCCGTCTATTTTCTGTAGCGGCGGCCCGATGCTGCCCGGCCGGGCCAACGGCAAGACCGTCGCCCTGACGGACGCCTTTGAAGCTCCCGGTGCGGTCCGCACGGGCAAGCTGAGCGAAAGCGAAGCGGCAGACATTGTAGAACACTCTTGTCCGGGCTGTGGCAGCTGTGCCGGTATGTTTACGGCCAACTCCATGAACTGTATGACGGAAATCCTCGGCCTGGGCCTGCCGGGCAACGGTACGATTCCCGCTGTCGACAGCCAGCGCATCATCCTGGCTAAGCACGCCGGCATGAAAATCATGGATCTCGTACGCGACCAGGTGCTGCCGCGGCAGATTGTTACGGCTGCGTCTATCCGCAACGGCCTGGCTGCCGATATGGCCCTGGGCTGTTCGACCAATACGATGCTCCACTTGCCGGCTATTGCCCATGAAGCAGGCTTGGCCTTTGACCTCAATCACGTCAATGATATCAGCGAAGCTGTGCCGCACATTGTCAAGCTCAATCCGGCAGGCCATCACTTCCTCGTCGACCTCAACAATGCCGGCGGTCTCAGTGCCGTCATGAAACGGCTGGACGAAATGGGCCTCATCGATACGACGGCCCGGACCGTTGAAGGCACGTGGGCCCAGCGCCTGGAACGCGCGGCTATTAGGGATGACGATGTCATTCGTGACCGGGAACATGCCTATAGTCAGACCGGCGGCTTGGCCGTCCTTTATGGCAACCTGGCTCCTGATGGTGCCGTCGTCAAAAAGGGCGCTGTCTTGCCGGAAATGATGGTCCATACGGGACCGGCCAAGTGCTTTGACAGTGAAGAAGCGTGCAGCCAGGGCCTGCGGGAAGGCCGTGTCCAGGCCGGCGATGTCGTCGTCGTCCGCTACGAAGGACCTAAGGGCGGTCCGGGTATGCGGGAAATGCTTGGCCCTACAGCGACACTGGCCGGTATGGGTCTTAATAGTACGTGTGCCCTCATTACAGACGGCCGTTTCTCCGGTGTCAGCCGCGGCGCCTCCATTGGTCACGTGTCGCCGGAAGCGGCTGCCGGCGGCCTCATCGCCTATGTAAAAGATGGCGACCAGATTGCCATCGACATTCCGAACCATAAAGTAGAGCTCCTCCTTTCGCCGGAAGAAATCGCCCTGCGGCGCCAGCAGGTCGTACCGCAGCCACCGAAAAAGGTGACGGGCTACCTGAAACGCTACCGGGCTATGGTTACGAGCGCAAACTTCGGCGCTATCTTGAAAGACGAATAATTCCTGTATGCTGCAGCAAAAAAAGACGGTCCCTGCCTTGGCAGAGGCCGTCTTTTTGACTGTACTGTGAGAGCATACAACGGTTTTTATAAATAAGTAAAAATAATGATGTTAGTAATGAAACCTATGCAATATAGGTATTTTGACGTATAGAAGGAAGTTGTGGTATAATATACGACGGATTTGAATGATACGCATGTAACAGCAAGCTATCCTGTGGGCCTTCTCACAGGATAGCTTGTTTCATAGAGTGCCCTATTATGGGTACGTACTAAGAGCAGGTAAGCAGACAGCTGCAGGGCCGTCCTGCTGTACTGTCAGAAAAGAGGGATACAATGCTTCAGATAAAGAAATTAGCCGGCCTTACGTGCGTCTGCTTTTTGGCTTCCGTCTCTTTTGCCGGAGCAACCTTCCACCCCGGTGACCGGGGCAGTCAGATTGTGGCGGTCCAGCAGCAGCTGGCGGCAGCCGGGTATAGTGTTACGGCTGACGGCGATTATGGTACAGCCACGACAGAGGCGATCAAGGCCTTTCAGCAGGCGAACGGCCTTACTGCCGATGGTATTTTGGGGGCGGCCACGTACCGGGCCCTCATGGGCAGTGATATGCCGGATAATACGAGCAGCCGTTTCGTGCAAAAGACGAGTGCTCCGGCGCCGGCCGCTACGGGTGTCCTGGGGATTCAGCAGGCGTTAGCCGCCCAGGGCTACAGCGTCGATACAGATGGTGTGTTTGGCAAGGGGACGGAAGCTGCCGTCAAGGCCTTTCAGCAGGCCCATGGCCTGACGGCGGACGGTGTCGTCGGACCGGCTACGTATGCCGCTCTCGTAGGCTCTCCCATGCCGGACGGCCAGTCTTCGTACCGCCTGGCAGACCGCTTCCGCAGTGATGCGGCCGCAGCGCCGGCAGCCTCTGCCGTAACGGCTACGTCCGATAATGCTATCGTCCTCTTGCAGCAGGCTCTGGTCAATCAGGGCTATAATATCGATGTAGATGGCTCCTTTGGCGTCGGTACGGAAAATGCCGTCCGCGATTTCCAGGCTAAGCATGGGCTCGAGGTAGACGGTGTTGCCGGCCAGGCGACCTTTTATGAGCTGACGGGCAAGTTTTTGCCATCCGGTCCCTTGCGCCGCTTCGGTAACGGCGGCTATGGCGGTATGACCATGGTAGCGGACCGGGCGCAGCGGCTCATGGGGATTGCCAACCAGTACATTGGCGTGCCCTACGTCTTTGGCGGCAATGACCCGTCGGGCTTTGATTGCTCGGGCTTTACACGCTACGTCTATTCTGCCGTCGGCATTGATCTGCCGCGCATGGCAGATGAACAGTATAACGTAGGCAGCTATGTAAGCCGTTCGTTCTTGCAGCCCGGCGATCTCGTATTCTTTACGACCTATCTGCCCGGTGTTTCCCATGTAGGTATCTATATTGGCAATAACCAGTTCATCAATGCGTCCAATAATGGTGTCAGCATAGACAACCTGGACAGCCGCTATTGGTCCAGCCGCTACGTAGGCGCCCGCCGCGTCATGTAACGGAATACAAAAAAACTTCTTTTGACAACGTGTCAAAAGAAGTTTTTTTTATTACCGGCCGGCGTACGCTGCGTCAATTGCCTGCAGCTGGTCGGCTGTAAGCTGCGGTGCCTTGCCTGCTGCATAGGCTTGTCTCACGGCCCGGTCATCGATCAGACAGGTACCGGCGGCGAAGTCCCGGCGGTGCTCATAGAGCCAGGCGGCCGTGCAGGCGGCCATGCGGCTTTCGGGCAGGGCTTGTTTCAGGTAGCGGAAGTGCCTGCGGGGCAGGGCCTTTTTGGCGTCCCTGACGAGGTCTTCCAGCTCCAGCGTAAAGTCGCATTCGTGATAGCCGTTGGAGACGGCTTCTCTGCCTACGTATTGGCTGTTTTCGAGAGTCATGTCGTAGAGCAGGTATTCATCGAGCAGGCGGGTTTCCAGGTGCTGGGCCAGAGCCTCCCGTTCGGGCAGCACCTGACATGGATCTTGGTGGCAAAAGCGCAGGATTTCCAGCAGGAAGGCCAGGCGGTGCCGCGTAAAGGTAAAGCCTGCGGCATCGAGCCAGATGAGGCGCAGCCGTACATAGTGCTGCACTTCCTGGGCATAGGCCGCGTCGTACAGGCTGAGGGGCGTTTCCCGCCGCGTGTACTGATATAATTTTTGTTCCAGCTGCAGCCATTGGCGCCGGGCAGCGGCCCGCGTGTCTTTACCAGCTAAGATATCCGAGGCGGTTCTCTTCAAGGTATCCAGATAATTCAGGCCTGCGGCGACGAGCGCCAGGGAATAGCCTTGGGCGCCCTGTGCCTGGTGGGAAAAAATCTCTCCTGCGTCTGCCTGTGTTAGCTCCTGTGTCTTCAACGTGATCATTCCTTGCTTTCTTCAGTTTGCCGGCCTTTTTCGGCATTCCGTTTTTCATAATACTGTTTAAATGATTGTACCCAGGTCCGCGCCGGATGGGGCAGGAATCCCTTGCTCTTCCAGACCATCGCCAGGGTCCAGGGAATCTGTGGTTCCACTAAGGGAATGTGGACGTATTTCTTTTCATCCAGGCGCTGGCAGATCGTGTGCGGCAAGAGGGCAATACCCAGCTGGGTGCGGACGATTTCTGCCTGGAAGTCCCAGTTGCTGCTTTGACAGACGATCTTCGGATGGGCTGTCAGGCGCTGATAGAAGGTCTTAATGAAGGGATTGAGGGAAAAGGATTTGGGGTAATAGACGAGCGGTTCGTCTTTGATTTCTTCCAGGGTCAGCGTTTCCTTATCGGCCAGGGGATGGCCCGGCCAGAGGACGACTTCCAAGTATTCTTCGTTAAAGATGAAAAAGTCGTAGGGCATTTCTGTCGATACAGGCAAGGCGACGAAACCGGCCTGTATGAGGCCTTCATCGATGGAAGAAATGATGTCGTTGGAGCCGACTTCCAGCAATTCCAGCTCTATTTTGGGGTACGTAGAGATGAATTGCCTGACAAAAGGGGAAATAAAAGAAGAACCGATCATCGGCGGGATGCCGACGGCAAGCTTGCCGGAATTGAGAAAATCAGGGGAGCCGATTTGTTCGTTGAGCTGACTCATATCCTTAATGAGCGTTTCGATCCGGGGCAGCAGCCAGGCCCCCATTTCCGTCAACTCCACTTGCTTGCCGCTGCGGTTAAATAATGTTACGTTCCAATGTGTTTCCAGTGATTTAATGCCTTTGCTGATCGATGGCTGGCTAATGTGCAAGGATTTCGAAGCCTTGGTGAAACTTTTCTTATGCGCCACCTCGACAAAGTACGTTAATTGGAATAGATCCATGGCCTGCGTCACCTCTCTTTATATATTGTAATCTTACCATATTTCAAGACATAATAAAATGTTCTTGTAGCGTAAGGGCATAGGTTTTTTTGTTTTCCTCTATATTTGTGAATGGAAATCGTTGTATAATACAATAAGTGAAAGGGAGGGAACGGCTTATGGGAACGCGTTGGATTATGCATGTCGATATGGATGCCTTTTATGCATCTGTTGAACAACGGGATAATCCGGCTTTACGGGGACAACCGGTCATTGTCGGGGGCTTGAGTGAACGCGGTGTCGTCGCTACGGCCTCGTACGAAGCGCGCCGCTATGGCGTGCATTCGGCCATGAGTATGCGCCAGGCCCGGCGGCTCTGTCCGGATGGCGTGTTTTTACCGGTACGCATGGCCTATTACCGCCGCATATCCCATCAGATCCGCGTGATTTTGTCCCGCTATTCGCCCTATATTGAGCCCTTAGCCCTGGATGAGGCCTTTCTCGATGTGTCGGGCATGGAATTGCACTATCCGGAAATTATTACGATTGGTGAAGCTGTCAAAGCGGATATTTTGCGTATTACCGGCCTCGTGGCGTCGGCCGGTATTGCGCCGAATAAGTTTTTGGCCAAATTGGCTTCGGATTTGGAAAAGCCCGATGGCCTGGTTTGGATTCCCTACGGCAAGGAACAGGAAATTCTCGCGCCGCTCCCTGTGTCCCGCCTCTGGGGTGTCGGCAAGGTAACCGAAACGGCTTTGCGTAAAGCCGGGTTTGAAACGATTGGCGATATTGCCCGGGCCGGGCAGGATGCATTGCGTCCCGTTGTGGGCAAGCAGGCGCACCGCTTGTATGAACTGGCCTGTGGCCGTGACAACCGGCAGCTCGATGTAAGCCGCCGGCCCCAGTCTGTAGGCAACGAGCATACGTACCTGCACGACCTGATCCGGCCGGAGGAAATTGATGAACAGTTCCGCCTCTTGGCGAATGAAGTGGCCTGGCGGTTACGGCAAAACGGACTCATGGGCCGGACGATTACGATCAAAGTGCGCTATGCGTCCTTTGAGACCATTACCCGGTCACTGACCTTAGAGGATATAGGCACGTGCGCAGAAGAACAGTTATATTTTTCTGCGAAAAAATTGTATAATAAAGAGAAGGTAACCCATCCGGTCCGCCTGCTGGGCCTGACCGTGAGCCAGCTGCGCCCGTATCAGGTGCAAGAGGATCTCTTTTCTGATGATGCGGAAACGCAGGCAAAGGTGACAGAGGCCATCGATAAATTGCAACAGCGCTTTGGCCGGCAGGCAATCATGAAGGGGTTCCTTTGGGAAATGTCTCATGAAAAAAAATAAACACTATAGTATATAATTCTGGTGAGGAGGAATACATAATGGCAGTATTTACAGTGGCTGCACATACGGCAGGCCATAACGACGGCTTCATCCGCTACAATACGGAAACGAAAGAATTGCAGCTCATGCTTCATGATGAAGAAAAGGAAAAGGAAGCCCGGGAATTTTTGACCAAAGTACATCCTTGGCATCGCTACGTGACCCTTTCCCAATACGAAACGGTCAATGCGGCGGCGACAGATAATTTGGAAACGCTGAAGCTGGCCCTGGGCTATATCTGGTTGCCCCTCGGTGTACATATCGATTGGAGTCGTCCCGTAGAAGACATGTAGGAAAGTCAAACAGTGTAAACTAAAGCAGATTTCAGGTACTATGAATAGGATCTGAAATCTGCTTTTTTAGTATGTGTATAGCTTTTTTCCGGTTATCCACAAGTTGTGCACAATAATGGTGCATAACTTGTGCACGTTTGTGGATATATTAAAAAAATAGCGTAAATAGGCCAACGATGCCTGTGTATAGCTTTAGGGGATTTCTGGAAAAAATGTGGATAACTCGATAAAAAACACTTGCTGACATAAGTGAATAACCTCTATAAATGGCTTAACCATGCACTTTAATAGATTGTGAAAGAAGGGAATATAGCGGGTGCATAACTTGTGTGAAAATGTGGATAACTGAAATGGCAAAAGTTATCCACAAGAAAAGGATATATACCTTGTCCCCACGTGTCCGGGCAGAGGATTTTCCATTTTTATCATAGTTATCCACAAATACAAAATCCTCCAGGGGAAAAGCCTGGGAATGCCCAGAAATAGGGATTTGTAAAGGAACCGTAAAGGTTTGGTAGAAAGAAAAACGAAGTGCTGGTCCTTTGTACAAGGACAAATGTATAGCCTGACAGGCGGGCTGTGCCGGCGATCTGCCGGGCCGGAAAGGCTACTGACACGGCCGCCTTTGTGATATACTGTAAACAGCATCTTGGCAGGCCTGGCCTGCCGGAATTTTCTTAGCAGGAGTGATAACAAGTGAAAGCAATTATCGATGGCATGATCGTCTTGCCTGATTCTATTGTAGGCGGCCATATTTTGCTCTATGAAGACGGCAAAATTTTGGATATTGTACCGCGTAAAGGCTTCCGCCTGGGCCATTGTACGGAATTAATCGATGCCAACGGCGGGTTTGTCGTGCCGGGCTTCATTAATGAACATATTCATGGCTGTGCCGGTGCGGATGTTATGGATGAAACGCCGGAGGCCCTGCAGACGCTGCAGCAGGCCTTGCCGGCTACAGGCGTTACGGCCTTTGTGGCGACGACCATGACCTATGACCGGCCCCGTCTGGAACGGGCCTTGGAGCGGATTCGTGCGGCCCGGGGCAAGGGTAGCGGCGCCCGTATCTTAGGGGCCCATTTGGAAGGACCCTTTATCAGCCCGGCCTATAAAGGCGCCCAGGCTGACACGCATATTGTACGGCCTGATTTTTCCTGGCTCCGTCCCTATGCCGATACGATCTGCATCATCACGCTGGCACCGGAAGAAATCGTCCACAAAACGTTCCTGAAGAAATGTCACGACGCGGGCATCCTTGTTTCTCTCGGCCACAGCGCGGCTACCTATGAAGACGTACAGGACGCCATGGCAAAAAGCGACGTCTATCATGTGACGCACTTATATAATGCCATGACACCGTTCCATCACCGCCAGCCCGGCCTCGTCGGTGCGGCTCTCCTCGACAGGCGGGCTCATTGCGAACTTATTTGCGACAATCTCCACGTTCATCCGGCAGCGCAGCAGCTGGCTTGGCGCATGAAAGGCCGGGACGGACTGATCATCGTGACGGATTCCCTGCGGGCCTGCCTGCAGGGCGACGGGCCGTCGGAATTAGGCGGCCAGCAGGTGCTCGTTCAAAACGGCGAAGCCCGCCTGGCCGATGGTACCCTGGCCGGCAGCGTTGCGACAATGAATGAATCGCTCCTGCATTTTATGGTCAATACAGGGGCGTCCCTGCCGGATACGATTGCCCTGGCGACGGTGAACCCGGCCAAAGACCTTGGGGTGTACGACCGCCTCGGGTCGCTGGAAAAAGGCAAGGAAGCGGATATAGTTATTTTGGACAGCGACGATTTCCACGTCAAGCAAACGGTCATTCATGGAGATCTCGTCTATAATGAGGAAACGAAATGATACTAAAAGAACATAAACGGGCTCTGGCCTTCTTGGGCCTCCTGGCGGCACTGCTGCTCGTGGCGGGCTGCCTCTTTGCCTGGTACGAGCACACGGGCCAGGGCAATACGAAAACGACGGGTATGAAGCAAAGCGGCACTGTAGAAGAACAGGCCGAAGCTATAGTAGCCGCCATGACACCGGAGCAGCGCGTCGGCCAGCTCATGATGGTGGGCATTCAGGGGACCAGCGTAGATCAGGACGCAGCCTATCAGATTGCCCAGTACCACATGGGCAATATCATCCTCTTCGACCGCAATATGCAGTCGACGCAGCAGGTAAAAGACCTGAACCGGACGCTGACCCGGCAGATCCGTAAGGAAAGCGGCGGCGTTGCGCCGTTTATTGCCGTCGATCAGGAAGGCGGCTTTGTCATGCGCATGCGCGAGGCCTTCCCGCGCATTCCCAGTGAACAGCAGCTGGGCGAAAGCGGTGATCCCGCAGCGGCCAAGGAATGGGCGAAAAAGATAGGCAAGCAGTTAAAGGATATGGGCTTTTCGATGAATTTTGCGCCTGTCGTCGATCTGGGCTCGGCGTCGGAACGGTCGTACAGCAAGGACACTGCTGTCGTCACCGCCTTTGCGGCAGAGGCCATCGCCGGATATGAAGAGGAAAAGATTTGGTGTTCCCTCAAGCATTTTCCCGGTATTGGCCGGGTTAAGACGGACCCCCATATTGATGGCGACGTCGTGACGGCCAGCAAGGAGGAACTGCTGGCACAGGATATGAAGCCCTTTGCCGAGCTGATCCATACGGAGTCGCCACAGCACATGTTCATCATGGTCTCCAATGTCACCTTCCCGGCCTTAGATCCCAGCCTGCCGGCCTGTGTTTCCGAACCGGTCATGACGGGCATTCTGCGGCAGCAGTTTGGTTATCAGGGGCTGATCATTTCCGACGATATGGAAATGGGCGCCATGGCCAAGCACTATGCCTTTGCCGATATGGGCGTCATGGCTATCAAGGCCGGCGCCGATCTGGTGCTCGTGTGCCATGAATATGCGCACGAACAGGAAACGTATGCAGGCCTCTTGAAGGCCTATAAGCAGGATGCTTCCTTCCGCCGCCTGGTCGATGAAAAGGTCGTACGTATTGTCCGTACGAAGCTTGCCGGCGAGCAGCAAGGCTATCTGCCGGCGGCCCAATGAAGAACTACATAGAAAAACGGCAGGAAGAAAAAACTTTTCCTGCCGTTTTTTTATGTGTTGTATAGGTGCCGGCAAACGTATTATTTACCTAATACGCCTTCCAGGAATTTGGCCGTGTCAGCCAGGTAATCGGCCGGATAGCCTTCGATATCGCCTTTATCGCAGTGTGCTGCAAAGGACGGATCGATAGGCAGCTTAGCCGTATGGCTGATGCCGTATTTCTGTGCCGATTCGTCAACCCGGCTGGGACCGTAGATTTCTACGCGTTCGTGGCAGTTCGGGCATTCGAAATAGCTCATATTTTCAATCAGGCCGAGAACGGGAACATTCATCATTTCCGACATCTTGAGGGCCTTTTCGACGATCATGGAAACCAGTTCCTGCGGCGATGTGACGACGAGAATGCCGTCGACAGGCAGGCTCTGGAAGACCGTGAGGGGTACGTCGCCGGTTCCCGGAGGCATATCGACAAACATGTAGTCTATATCGCCCCACATAACATCCGTCCAGAACTGTTTGACCGCACCGGAGATAACCGGTCCGCGCCAGACGACAGGCGAAGCGGCGTCTTCCAGGAGAACGTTCATGGACATCACTTCAATGCCGGTCTTGGTGACGACCGGGAAAATCCCTGTTTCGTCGCCTGTTGCCCGGCCGGTGATGCCGAAGGATTTCGGAATGGACGGGCCTGTAATATCGGCGTCCAAAATGGCCGTTTTAAAGCCGTGGCGCCGCATTTGGACAGCCATCAGGGAGGTGACCAGCGATTTGCCGACACCGCCCTTGCCGCTGACGACAGCAATGACGTGTTTGACGTGTGTTCCTTCATGGGGCTGAGCCAGAAGGCTCTGCGGTTGCGTCCGGCTGCTGCAGCTGCTGCCGCAGCTGGAACAGTCGTGATTGCAGCTTTCACTCATTTATATCATGCTCCTTTTGCGGGGACAAAGGATCGCTCCCTTCCCCTTCTTTCTGATCTTGCGCGCGGCAACAGGGATGGTGGCACGTGCCGGCGCGTTCGCATATCTTAATCTTACCACCTTGGATCAGCAGGCGTTTGCCGTAGACCAGCGCTTCCGCTACTTTGTGGCGGGCCGATTCATAGATGCCCGTCACGGTCGTGCGGCCGACGTTCATCTGTGCGGCTGCCTGTTCCTGGGTCAGGCCAATCAGATCCATAAGGCGGATGACCTCGTATTCATCGACCGTCATGATTACGGTGTCCGTACAAGAATCGGGACCATCCGGCACGAAGGCTTCCTGACGGGGCAGGGAACAAACAAGGCGGCAACGTTGAGGACGCGGCATAAGAACTCCTCCTTTTACCGTGGTGACAGGACAGACAGATACCTATCCTTACTCATTATACTTACCATGCTGACATATGTCAAATTAATTCCGCTCAGATGATATCGATCTGACACCGTTCCATGGCCCGCAGGGCTTCTTCATGGCCTGCCACGGTGGCACCGGCACAACAGTCCCGGACGACGGCAATTTCCTTTTCCGGGAAATAGGCCTTCAGCAGCAGGGCGTTGGCAATGATACAAATGTCCGTGCATAAGCCCATGAGGACAATGCGGTCGTACGGTGCCGTTTCTTCTACGAGGTCCGTGCTGGCAAAGGCCGGCTTTTCGAGGACCGTGGCAAAGAGGGAATACGGCAGGAGGGCCTTACAGATCTGCCAGCCCTTGGTGTCGCGGATACAGTGGGGAATAGGCAGCTTGCGCCCTTCCTGTGTATCCAAATAGTCTTCCGTATGCGTATCCTGTGTAAAGATGAAATCCGTAGTATTGCTTTCATCCTTTTTGGCAGCCTGGAGGAGCGCTTCTATTCTGGGAATAATAGCCGGCGCTTCGGCTGTACCCAAGGCGCCATCGATGAAATCATTTTGCATGTCGACGATAATGTATACCTGGTTCATGAGCGGACGGCCTCCTTTGTTTTTTCCATGGCCTGACGCAGCTGCCGCACGTAGGCGGGCACGTCTTCGCAGGTCATAATACCGGTCATGACACAGACGCCGGCAATGGGGATACCCTGCAATTGGGGCAGCGTTTCTGGCGTAATGCCACCCATGGCATAGACGGGAATGCGCACGGCGCTACAAATATCCCGCAGTGTATCCAGACCAATGGGCGGCAGGTCCGGCTTACAGGGCGTCGGCAGGACGTGACTGGCGATGATGTACGTTGCCCCCAGATCTTCTGCCTGGCGGGCTTCTTCAGCCGTGTGGACCGATACGCCCAGGCTGGTCATATAGTAGCTTAAGGACGTATGGGATTGAAAATACGAAATAGAACATTGAAAGCGGGGAATATGCAGTTTGATGCCAATGCGGCCGAAATGGCTGAGAATGCAGAATTTTTGATGACAGTTGCACAAGCGCTGCATTTTCTTGGCATAAGAGGTGTAGTCTTCTTCGCTTAATGTTTTCTCGCGTAAAATAATGCCATCCACGTTAGTGGCGGCAATTTGTTCCATGTGATCCCAATAGTTTTGGCTAGACAGTGTACGATCTGTTATAGCAATTAATTTCACGATATATCACCTTTGTCTTTCGGAACAATACAAGCTGTTACTAATACTCATATTATACCGTTATTTACCGGGAGGTTCAATGAAATATAGGGTAAACAATAAGATTTAGGCATAAAAAAACGGGGTTTATTATATAAAATAGCTATATTGCAATGATAAAAAGTCATAGATAGGAGAACCTGCCGGCGCCTGGGAGGGGACAATGGATGCTTTTATTCTCTATATCTCTATATATATGAAACGAGCTGTGCTTGACAGCACAGCTCGTTTCCGTCCGGCCAGGTGGATAGGTCCGGCCGGACACTGGATATGTTTAAAAGGCAAAGCGCCGGCCGGATAAACCGGCGCCTGCTGGCAAAAGGGAAATACGGGCGGTCAAACGTAAATATACTCGCTCGTAACAGGCTGCAGACCGGCGCTCTTGATGGCGCTGTATATTTCATCAAAGGATCTGCTGTCTGTAATTTCAAACTGTTCATCGCCTTTTTCAGAGCCATCCTGATGGAGATGGCCGCCGATACCGACGCAGACGCCGGCAGAAACCTTCGTCGCCGCAATTTTGATGATGTTGTTGCGGAAGGCCGCACTTTCACGGCTCGAAACGACGATGGTCGCAAAGGGCATGAAGAGGCGGTAGGCGCAGATAATCTGTGTCAGTTTCCGTTCATCTACATCCTTGGGGTTGATCTTATCGTTGTTGATGATCGGGCACAGGCGCGGACAGGAAAGGGAAATTTCTGCATGCGGATATTTCCGCTGCAAGAGCCAGGCGTGCATGCCTGTGGCGACGGCGTCCTTTTGATAATCGTCGAGGCCTAAGAGGGCAGCAAAGCCGACACCGCGCATGCCGCCCAGGATGGCCCGTTCCTGCGCATAGAAGCGGTACGGGAAAATCCGTTTATGGCCGGCCAGATGCAGCGTTTCATATTTATCGGAGTTGTACGTTTCCTGGAAGACCGTGACGTAGTCGGCACCGCATTCGTGCAGATACGTATAGTCGTCAGAATTGACGGGATAGATTTCCATGCCTACATTGCGGAAGTACTGGCAGGCGATTTTAACGGCGTTGCCAATGTACTTGATGTCGCTCATCTTGGGGCTTTCGCCGGTCAGCATGAGGACTTCTTCAATGCCCGTATTGGCAATGTTCTGGCATTCCTGATGCAGCTCTTCGTCGCTCAGGCGGGCCCGCTTGATGGCATTGTGGGAATTGAAGCCGCAGTAGATGCAGTAGTTGTCGCAATAATTGGCAAAGTAGATCGGTGTGAAGATCGAAATGTTGGTACCGAAATGCCGCCGTGTAACGGCGTGGGCTTTTTCGGCAATTTCCGGCAAAAGCGGCGCAGCTGCCGTCGAAAGGAGGGCCATGAAATCGCGCGGTTCCAAATGGGTCTTTGCCAGGGCCCGGCGTACGTCGCGGACCGTGAAATCGTCATTGCGGAAGGCGTCATGGTATGTGAGTACCTGGTCGAGCATGTCCGAATCAAGGACTTCCATGCCCGGGAGATATGTCATGTGGTCTATACGTTGTTCAGCCATTGTCATTGCCCCCTTAGTCGCCTAAAAAACCGGTCAGCGGATCAGAAGCAGCGGCAGTTTCACGGACACTGCCCAGGCCGGACAGGTAAGCGGCACGGCCGGCTTCGATGGCCTTGCGGAACGCTGCGGCCATGAGCGGCAGGGCACCTGCCGTAGCAATAGCCGTATTGGCCATAATGGCAGCGGCACCCATTTCCATGGCTTCGCAGGCCTGGGACGGACGGCCGATGCCGGCGTCGACGATGATGGGCAGGTCGATTTCATCGATCAGGATTTGGATGAAATCACGGGTGCTAAGGCCCTTGTTCGTGCCAATGGGCGCAGCCAGGGGCATGATCGCTGCGGCACCGGCATTCGCCAGGTCACGGGCAGCGTAGAGATCGGGGTACATGTAAGGCAGGACGATGAAGCCTTCCTTAGCGAGGACTTCTGTGGCCTTAATGGTTTCTGCATTATCCGGCAGGAGGTATTTCGAATCGCGCATGATTTCAATCTTTACGAAATCACCGCAGCCGACTTCCCGGGACAGGCGGGCAATGCGGACGGCTTCGTCGGCATTACGGGCGCCTGACGTGTTAGGCAGGAGCGTAACGCCTTTGGGAATAAAGTCGAGGATATTATCTTTCTGGCCGGCTTCAACACGGCGCAGGGCCATGGTGACGATCTGGGCACCAGCCTGCTCAACGGCGGCGCGGATCAAATCGACAGAATACTTACCGGAACCAAGAATGAAGCGGGACGTAAATTCGTGCCCGCCCAGAATTAATTTGTCATCAGTTGCCATGGGAATCACTCCTTGTAAAAAGTCATGAATGCATGTGCATGGGAACACAGGGCTGTATCAGCCGCCACCGACGAACTGGACGATTTCAACGGTATCACCCGGCGTGAGCGTCACGGACGAATAAGTCGCACGGGGAACGATGCGGCCATTCAGCTCAACGGCAATACGGTCTGTACGGAAGCCCTGGCCGGTCAGATAGTCTTGCAGGCAGACGTTGTCGGCAGGGACGTCGAGACCATTGATTTTTACCATGAAAGCTGCCTCCTTTCTCTATACCCTTTTATCATATAAGGAAAAACAATGACAACAAAAAAGCCACACGAAGAACTACACCCAAGGTGGTGTACCCCTTCGTGCGGCTTCATTCGGCCTCACTCTGGCTCTAATTATAGCGTATGCTGAAAAAATGTCAATGCCTTTCTTGGGCTGCCGCGGGCCCTGGCAAAAGTGCCTCTGTCCAGGCTGCATTATTGGAGGTCCCTCCGTTTTGTAGTATAATAGTCATAACTTATAGGAGAGAGGATGGACGTACATTGCAAGCTAACACGAAATATACCTGGCTGGACATAGCGAAGCATTTCTTCTGCAACGATGTAACGCTGTACCAGTTTGCCAATCAATTCCGACAGCAAGCCGAAGCTGCCCAGCGCGGTGAAACGAGTTCCCTTTCTGCATTGCGGTCGTACTTACCCTTGCCGACGGGACAGGAAAAGGGCACGTACATTGCAGTAGATTTTGGCGGTACCAATGTGCGGGCCGCCCGTATCCGCTTATTGGGAGGGCACTGTCATATTGTAGAAAAGAAGGTGTCCCGGCCCTTGCGGCTGCCCGGAAAATATGATTATACGACAGCTGCAACGACGGCGGCAGAATTATTTGACTTTATTGCTGACTGTGTGGGCGAAGCGGCCGGCGGCAACCGCCCTTTCTATTTGGGCCATACCTTTTCCTTTGGCGTACAGCAGCGGGATTTGCACGATGCGCTCTTTTCCTGCTGGGCCAAGGAAATTGCCGTCCAGGGCGCGGAAGGTCACTATGTGAACGCTATGCTGCGTGACGCCCTCGTCCGGCGCGGCTTGGACCGGATCGAACCGGTGGCCCTGGTAAACGATACGACGGCACTCCTCGCGGCGGCGGCCTATCAGTTTGGTTGTTCTGTCGTCGGCGTCATTTGTGGCACGGGCTTTAATATGTGCTATTACGAACCGGCCTGGCAGATGATCGTCAATCTGGAAGCCGGCGACTATTCCGGCGTAAAACAGACCATTTGGGACGAACGGGTAGATGCACAATCCCTCCATCCGGGCGTACACCGCCTGGAAAAAATGATCAGTGGCGCCTATATTGGTGAAATATACCGCCAGGCCCTGATGACCTATTTTCAGACCGATACGATTCCCAAGCTGACGGCTAAGGACATGGGGGACATCCTGGTCATGGATAACCTGGGCCTGACAACGGTACAGATCAGGCTGAGCCGTCTTTTGAACCGGATTATTCAATTATCGGAAATTGAACCGGTGCGCAACCTGGCTGCTGCTATTTTTGCCCGGACGGCGGAATTGTCCGGTGCCGCAGCCTACGGCATGGTGCGGCACATTTATCCGGGCAAGGAAATTCCTGCGCAGATGGTGACCGTAGAAGGCAGCGTCCTGCAGCATACCCGCGGCGGCCTGCTCATGTTTGATGATGCCATGTATGCCTGTGCGGCGTTTGATGGCTGGCCGCGGCAGGAAGGGATTCCTGTGGAATCGTTGATCCTCTTTGACGGCCCTGCCGTTGGCGCCGCCGCAGCGGCTGCCCTGGCAGTCGGAAAAGACTGATGCTACAGCTCAGGCCGGGCAGCGGGACGGTTTAAATCGGCCAGCATTTGCTGATCGACGTGGACTTCATTGCCGCCGGTTGTCAAATAGCCGCCGATCATGAGGCCGTCCAAGCCGCCGCTCAGGGCCTGGGCCTGGAGGGAACGCAGGTTTACTTCCCGGCCGCCGGCCGTGCGGATCAAGGCCTGGGGCAGAATAAAGCGGAAGACCGCAAAGGTACGCAAAATTTCCCACGGTGTCAGGCTCTGGTTATGGGCAAAGGGCGTACCGGCAATGGGGTTCAGAATGTTTAAGGGAATGGAATCGACGCCCAGCTCTTTCAGGGCGAAGGCCATTTCCACGCGCTGACGCGGTGTTTCTCCCAAACCGAAAATACCGCCGGAGCAGACGCGCAGGCCCGCTTCCTGGGCTGTGCGGATGACCTTTACCTTGTCCGTGAAGGTATGGGTCGAACAGATGGAGGGGAAATACGAAGGGGCTGTTTCGATATTTGCGTGGTAACGGGAAATGCCAATTTTCTTCAAGGCTTTCGCCTGATCCAGATTGATCAGGCCCAGGGAACAGCACGTTTCGATTTGCACTTCCTTTTTGATGCGCGTTAAGGTATGGATAATTTGATCAAATTCCGGTCCGGGCAGTACGGAACGGCCGCTGGTTACGATAGAAAAGCGAGCGGCCCCGGCGGCCCGGGCTTTTTTGGCTGCCCCGATGATTTCTTCTTCTGCCAGCAAGGGGTATTCTGCTACGCCTGTCTGGTAATGGGCCGACTGGGCACAAAAGCGGCAGTTTTCCGGACATTTTCCCGAACGGCCATTGATGATAGCACAGCAATCGACAGCATGGGAACGGAACTTTTGGCGGATCCGGTCGGCTAAGGCCAGTAATAAAGGCGTGTCAGCGTCCGATACGGTAATGAGCGTTTCGGCTTCTGCGTGCGTCAGTGCACCGCCTTCTAAGACACGGGTAGTCCAAGCGGTTAACGTTTCAATATCCATAGTATGAGGCTCCTTTTCTTTTGGAATCCCCGTCAGTATACTGTACTTTTTAATAAAAGTCAACTTTTTACGATTTGCGAAAAGTTGACAATTAAAAGGCGCAGCAGGAAAAACAGCTGTCCCGTTAGCACGGCAAGAAGAGCAAAAAAATACAGGCTAACTCTTTTCACAGGCCGTCTTTTTCGCTACAATAAAGAATGTACCTATATATCCTTTTTTCTGTTTGCCGAGGTGGGACATGCTGCAACTGGATAAACGTGTAAAAACGCCGTATTATGTACAAATTTATACGTATTACCGGCAGCAAATTGAAAGCCGGAGCCTGCCCGCCGGCACGCGGCTCGCATCCGTACGGGAACTAGCCTAGGAATTGGGCGTCAGCAAAATGACCGTCGAAAAGGCCTATTACCAGCTGGCCGGCGAAGGCTATATTCTGCGCCGCAGCAAGGCCCGCTATGAAGTGGCCTCCGTCCGGGTGCCCCGGAAAGCAGACCGGCCACGGTCCGCCTTAGAAGAAGCGGCGCAGTCACCGGCAGCCATTGCCTATGACTTCGGTAGTGGCGACCTGGCGGCAGAAGCCTTTCCGCTGGCAGTATGGCGCAAGCTCATGAACCGGGTTCTCCACGAACCGGACCTGCTGCTGGCAAACCAGGATGAACAAGGAGCACCGGTCTTGCGCCACGTGCTCAGTCAATATATATATATCAGACCCGCGGTGTCCAGGCCGGACCGGAGAACCTGATCATCGGCTCCGGCACAGGCGCCTTGCTGACGGTTTTGCTGAATCTGCTGCACGACCGGTACCCGCAGGTAGCCGTAGAAGAACCGGGCTTCCGCCTGGGACGGGAACTCTTTCGTACGGGCGGCTTTGAAATCGTACCGATCCCTGTACGGGAGGGCTGTTTCTCCCTGCCCGATTTGGCCCAAAGCGGCGCCCGTCTGGTTTACGTCAGCCCATCCCACCAGTTTCCTACAGGCGCTGTCATGCCGGCCGACAGCCGCTATGACCTGCTGAATTGGGCTCATGAGTGTGACGGCCTGATCATTGAAGATGATTACGATAGCGAACTGCGCTACCAGGGACGGCCTATACCGGCACTGCAGAGCCTGGACCGGGCCGGGCGGGTCATCTATATGGGCGCCTTTTCAAAAATCCTGCCCCCCTTTGTCCGGCTCAGCTATATGGTTTTGCCGGCGCCGTTGCTGCAGGCCTATACCCGGCGCCGCGTGCTCTTCCGGCAGGGCGCGTCTGTGCCGGAACAATGCGTCTTGGCCGAATATATCCGCACCGGCGGCCTGGCCCGGCAGGTACGGCGCCTGCGCAAGGAATATCAGGAAAAAGGGGCGCTGCTGGCGCACTCTTTACAGGCGGCCTTCGGCGCCGCTATGCGCGTGAGCCCCGTCGTTTCCGGTGTCTACTGCCACGTCGTGCTGCAGAGCGACGTACCGGAGGAGGTCCTCTTGGCACGGGCTGCCAGCGAGGGCTGCCGCGTCTTATCTGTCCGCTCTTTTTATGAAAAGAGCGTCGCAGGAACGGATAAAGAATTTCTATTGAGTTTTTCCAAAATTCCTGCACAGGAACTTACACAGGCTGTTGCCGCATTGCGGCGGGCCTGGTTGGAGAAGGAAGGAAACTAATGGCAAAAGGATTACGTTTTATACATTGTGGTGACTTGCATTTGGGCAGTCCCTTTCACGATATCGCTATGGTAGATGAACGCTGGCAGCGCATTGTCGGCAAGGCCCCGGTCCGGGCCTTCCAGAAGGTCGTCCAGATCGCCATTGAACGGAAAGTGGATGCCGTGCTGATTACCGGTGACGTATATACCAGTGCCAGTCATAATCTGACAGCGCAGCTGGATTATGTGCGTCTCCTTCATAAACTGGCACAACATAATATTCAGGTCTTTGCCGTCCTGGGCAATCATGACCCCTTAGACGCGTGGCAGGCCAAAATCCCCTTTCCGCCGAATGTCCACGTCTTTGGCACGGAAAAGGTGGAACGCATACCGCTCGTCGTCGAAGGGGAGGAACTAGCCGCCGTATACGGGCAGAGCTATGCCAAAAGCGAGCAACGGGATAACCTGGCCTGGAATTTCCGGCGCACTGCAGGTGACCGCTATGCTATCGGCCTCTTGCACACCCAGGTAGGGACGAACCAATCGCCCTATGCGCCGTGCTCCCTGACGGATCTGAAAGAAAGCGGCATGGATTATTGGGCCCTCGGGCACGTACATAACCATCAGATCGTCTGCGAAAAGCCCTACGTTGTCTACGCCGGCAATCCGCAAGGGCTGGACTGCACCGAAACGGGACCGCGCGGCTGCTATTACGTAGAAGTCGGCCCCTACGGTACGGCCAATCTGGAATTTATCGATACGAGTATCGTCCGCTGGGAAACGACGGACGTAGACATTGCTCCCTTTGAATCCGTGTCGGAGCTTCGCGATGCTGTCCGCTTTACGAAGGAAAAGATCCGCAAGGACATAGGCAAGCCTACGTTTTTGACGATTCAATTTACCGGTGCCGGCAGCATGTACCAGGTACTGAATAATCCGGAGGCTACGCAGTACTGGATCGATGCGTGGCGCGAAGAAGAGGCCGGCAAGTATGCCTTCGTCATGGTACAGCGCCTGCGCAACCTGGCGCGGCCTAAGATCAACGCCGGCGAACGGAGCAAGCTGCCCGATACGGTAGGCGATTATCTGAACGTATTCGATAAACTGGAAAGTCTGCCGCGCGACGAAAAGGTAAAGGCCTTGCGCGAGGTCTTGGCACAGCGTCCGGAATTCGAACGCCTGGGAGCCTATGGACGCAGTATTTCTGACGACCGGCTCTTGGAAGCCTTTGAAAAGGCGAAGTGGCTGGGCATGCAGAAACTGCTGGAGGATAAAAGAGGATAGAGTATGAATATTATACGCATGAATTTGGATGATTTTGGCATTTATCATAACGTATCCTGGACGCCGCCGGAACGGGGCCTGATCGTCATGCACGGTCAGAATGAAAGTGGCAAGACGACACTCATGAAGTATGTGCGCTCCATGTTTTTCGGCTATCCCCGCGGCGAGTGGAAGGGCTATTTCGGGCACATGGATATTCGCCGGGAAAACGGAAAGGAATATACCATTTACCGCAATGAAAAGGAATCGTACATTACCGACGGCGATGAAACGCTCCACGAGGAACCGGCCGATCTCTGGTGGCACAGCCTCGATCACAATACGTATGACAAGATTTTTGCCATGGGACTGGAAGACCTGCAGGGCTTTAAGATCCTTTCGAATGAAGACGTGCGCAGTCACTTCTTCAGTATCGAAGGCGGCGTGCGCATGGGCCTTACGCGGCGTGATTTTACCCAGAAAATGGGCGAGCTCCTGGTGGCCTCGCCGCAGGGCAAAAAGCCCATTAATATGCTCCTTCAGGAACAGCGGGAATTTGAGCGCAAGATCAGCCACCTGTCCTATGATGAAGACGAGTTTGCCGATTTGCAGGAAAAGGAAAAGCAGACCCACGACGTAGAAAAACGGCTGCGCCTGAGCATTGAAGAAACGAAGCAGCAAATCGAAAAGGTTGCCATGCCCCTGGCGGCGTGGGATGTCTACAAACGGGGCCAGGAAGCGATGAAGCACATGCAGGACCTGGCAGAGGTCTCCCAATTTCCTGCCGACGCAGCTCAGCGCTGGAGCGACCTGGAAAATAAGCTGCGCGATGTAGATGAAAAAATTAAGGAAATAGAAGCGTCCATCCGCAAGGAACCGGCCTTTAAGCCGGAATGGAACCGCTGGGTGATTTGCGGCCCCCAGATCGACGCCCTCTATCATAAAGTACCACAGTGGCAGCAGGCGCTGAGCGAACTGGAGACGCACGAAGCCAAGGAAATGGACTGGCAGTATGACGAAAATAAATACGCCCAGGAGCTCAAGCAGTGGACGGAAACGACCGTGCCGGAGCACGTCGAATGGACACGGCCCTTGAGCATGGCTCAGCATTTGGCGACATGCATCAGGGAAGAAGAGAAGTGGCAGGCAGCGAAACCGAAAAATGTCAGCGCGCCCCTGACGGAGGCCGATCCCAGCGTACCGGAACGGACGCGGGAAGAGTGGCAGGAATTGGGCAAAGCCGTAGTTTCCATTCAGGAATCCCTGTCGGAACGGGAAAAGGTGCAAGACATGCTGGCCCTGCTGCGCCAGGAACCGGCAGAAACGAGCCATGCCTTTTTTGCCTTGGGGCTGCTCTTTGTCGTCGCGGCCATCGGCCTGGTTACGGGTATTTTCCAGTATGATCTCGATCAGACCATAGGCGGCGCCGCAGCGGCAGTGTGCCTGGTTCTGGCTGGCGCTGCGTTTCTCAAGCAACGGGCTAACGCCCACCGCCGGCCACGGCGTATGGAAGAATTAGAAGGACAGCTGGCCCGGATTCAGACACACTTGGCAGCCATGGCAGAAGACCAGCACATGGAAATTTCCATCGCTGACGACAACGAACGCTGGACCCAATGCCTGGACCACGTGCGCAAGCAGTACATGGACTGGAAAACGCGGGAAACAAAAGACGCGTGGAGCAAGGAACAGCAGGTCATGTATGATGCCATTTACCAGAAATGGGAAGCTGACGGCCAGGGCTGGGAGGAAAAGCTGGAAAACTGCCGTAAGGCCTGGGCTGCCTGGCAGGCAGAAACGGGCTTTACCAAGCTGGACTATGGGCAGGTACAGGAGGCTAAGGAAGTCTGGGATGCCTATCAGACGGCACACCGGTCGTTACAGGAATGGCATAGCCGCAAGGATGCCCTGCTTCAGCAAATTGCTCACGTTCAGGATGAAACAGAACAGATCTTCCGCGAAGTGGGCCTGCGCCAGGACGTCTCGCCGGACGGTATTGAAGCCATGTACCAGCAGTGGCAAACGATCCGCGTCCAGGCAGAAGTAGCGCGGGAACAGGACCGGCAGCAGGAAGAACAGAAGCAGGAGCTGGAAAAGTGGCGGAAGGATAAAGAAATCCGTCTCCATCAGCAAACGGAGATCCTCCAGGAAACGGGGTCCCAAACGGCAGGGGAATTCCGCAGTAAAGTGCTTAAATTCCGTCAGTTCCATCAATACAAGGAAGTATATGAACAATCGGAAGCGCACTTGAAGCTCATTGCCAAACAGCCGAAAAATCTGGCCCAGCTGCGGCACGAGCTGAAGATTCACGACGTTCACACGTGGCAGGAAGAAAAGACGTATTACGAACGAAAAATTGCCGATACGGAAAAGAAACTGGCCGACGTAGCAGAAAAACGCGGCAGTATTGTCGAACGGCTCAGCCAAATGGCAAAGAGTGAAGAATCGAGCCGGCTCCTGCAGGAAAAGGAAAACCGCAAGGCCGTACTCGATACGGCGACTGATGAATGGCTGACCTGCCTCTTTGCCCAGTACATGCTGGGAGAAGCCCAGGCTTATTATGAACGGGTGCGGCAGCCCCAGGTCATTCGTCAGGCCGGTGATTACCTCCATTTGATGACCCAGGGCCGCTATACCTTGCAGGCCAGCTTTGACGGCCGCCAGCTCTTTGCCGTCGATGGCACGGGCCGGCGCATTCCGGAAAAACAATGGAGCAGTGGTACGGCCGACCAGGTATATTTGGCTATCCGCCTCAGCCTGGCCATGGCCTTTTCACGGCAGATAGAACCGATGCCGATCATTCTCGATGATATTCTCGTGCGTTTTGATGAACAGCGGCAGCAGGAGGCCTTGCGTTTTCTCGCCGATTTAGGGAAGACAGAACAGATTTTTCTCTTTACATGCTCGAAAGAAACGCGTGACCTGGCCGCGTCTGTGCAGCAACTGCTGGCCGGTGAAACGGACACGATTCACATGGTTGAAATTGAACAGGGCAAGATTTTGGCCGGTTAAGACAGGCCTGCAGGCCCGGGGAGGTTAGGCTGATGAAAATTATTGATGGTACGGAGCGGTTAGCTGAGATAAAGGAACTGATCATCGAGTATACAGATTCTCTGCACATGGATTTGGGCTTTCAGCACCTGTCCGAGGAGCTGGACCATTTAGACACGCATTATGTCTATCCCTACGGCCGCCTGCTGGCTGCCGTCTGTGAGGACGGTACGCTGGTCGGCTGTGTGGCCTATCACCGGCGGGACGGGCGGTCCTGTGAAATGAAGCGCCTCTACGTGCGGCCTGCGTGGCGCCATAGGGGAGCCGGCCAAAAACTGGTAGCGGCTATCATGGAGCAGGCCCGGGCCGACGGCTATCGTGAAATGGTGCTCGATTCGTTTACGGACACCATGCAAAGTGCTATTCGCATGTATGAGGCAGCCGGCTTTCACGAAACGGATGCTTACTATGACAACCCTATGCCCAACGTCATCTATATGAAATGTGAGCTCTGACATAGAAAGCAGGCCCGTGCTGCTGCACAGGCCTTTTTTGCTGCGGAACATGTCAGGCTTTGACTTTATTTTTGTTCAGCATAATATGTAAGATTTCTTCATCCGTCTGCTGCATGCCGTCGCGGGCGAGGGCACCGATATTGCGGATCGATTCATCGGCGCTGTTGCTGACCAGGCCTTCACTGCCGGTGACCCGGATATTGTGCAGGGCGAGCATGACGGCCCGGCAGGCGGCATCGCAGGCCGTAGCTACCTTCAAGGTACAGCTGTTGCCGGCACCATCGCAAACCATGCCGATATGGTCGCCGGTCATGTTGGAAATCGTATCTTCTACGTCCTTCAGCTTGCCACCTAAGAGCCAGACCATACCGGTAGCGGCGCCCATGGCGGCTGTACCGGTCGCACAGAGCGCGGAGAGGCGGGGCAGGAAGCTATGGATGTAGATGGAGGTCATGTGCGCTAAGGTCAGGGCACGGATGAGCCGTTCCTTGCTGGCCTGTATCCTCCTGGCGGTTACGACGACCGGTATGGTCGCAGCGATACCCTGGTTACCGGAGCCGGAATTGGTCATGGCCGGCAAGGGTGCACCGCCCATACGGGCGTCTGAGGCAGCTGCGGCTTCCATGATGACCTGATCCTGCAGGGCGTTGCTCAAAAAGCCCGTTTGCATTTCTGCCTTCATGGTATAGCCCACACAGTGGCCGTATTTTTCCGATAAGCCGACGCGGGTTAATTCTTCGTTGAGGACGGCGGCTTCTTCCATAAAGGAGATTTTGTCTAAGGGACATTCTGTAGCAAACTGATAAATGTCCTTTAAGGTCAGATTATTGAGGAAAAGCTGTTCCGGCGCTATTTCGTCCTGGGCCACCGGCGGTGCTTCAAAGATGACGTGGCCGTCCTTTTCGATACGTACGATGTTGGTATGGTCGTCGGCAATGGAGACGCAGACGCTGTGACTGCTGCCAAAGACCTTGGCTTCTGAGTAGAGCACGTTCGGTACGTCGGCAATATCGACGCTGACCAGGTTGTCGGCTACCATCTTTTTGCCTTGGCGTACGGCGTTAGGCGGCAGTTTTTTCAGTACCTGCAGGCCGCCTTCCGGGTCGCCGCCTAAGGCGCCCACGGCGGCGGCAATGTAGAGACCTGGTGTTTCCGTGCCGGGGACGATGACGGCCATGCCGTTTTTCATCATGTTCGCCGATACTCTTGCTTCAATCCGTTCTACCGGGCAGCCAAGCTTACTGGCTGCTACGGCTGCTGCATAGGCAAGGGATATCGGCTCCGTACAGCCTGTCGCCGGTTTTACCTCTTTCTTTAAACAGTCAATCATCTTTTCCCACATAACTTCTAATTCCATAATGATCCGCTCCTTTACAGAAAAAAATCGATCCTTGCTGTTATATTCATTATAATTCATATAGAAATGCGTGTAAATCATAACCGCAACGGTAGGAATAGGAGACGGATCGGGTCTTGACAAAGGAAGAACGAGACTGTATTATATACACAAGTTTTATAGATCGCACGGCAAAGGCGCTGTTGGATAGGGGTATCCAATAGCGCCTTTTGCGTGTGCTATAAAACGAGGGGTGCTGGCCTGCCTGAGCGGAGGGGCTTCGTCAGACAGCAGATATGTGATAAATAACTGTACAATAGGGGGAATTGATGATGAGAAAGGAACATGATTTTTTAGGGGAAGTACCTGTGCCGGATGATGTATATTATGGCGTACAGACTGTACGGGCTATAGAAAACTTCCATATTACCGGCAGTCGTCTCGATGGTGATTTCATTCGTTCGATGGCACTGGTAAAACAGGCGGCGGCCATGGCCAATATGAAAAGCGGCAGAATGCCGAAAAAGATTGGCCAGGCCCTGCTGCAGGCAGCCGATGAAATCGTTTCCGGCGAGTGGCTCGATCAGTTTCCTGTCGATCCCATTCAGGGCGGTGCAGGGACGTCGGTCAACATGAATATGAACGAAGTCCTGTGCAACCGGGCTTTGGAAATTTTGGGCCAGCCCAAGGGGCGGTACGACCTTATTTCGCCTAACAACCATGCCAATATGGCACAATCTACGAATGACGTATTCCCAACGAGCATGAAGGTCTGCCTGCTCATGAAGGGCCGCAAGCTCAGCCGTGTCCTGCAAGAGCTGGAATTGGAGCTTTTGGCTAAGGAAGATGTCTTTAAAGACGTCCTCAAAATGGGACGGACTCATTTGCAAGACGCCGTACCGGTCACGCTGGGGCAGGAAATGGGAGCCTATGCATCGGCTGTACACCGGGGCCGCGAACGGATAGAACGGTCTCTCTCAGGCCTGCACCTGATCAACCTGGGCGGGACGGCCGTAGGGACGGGGCTCAATGCGGAACCGGATTATATCCGCAGCGTAGCCGAAGAGCTGGCTGCCCGGACAGGTGAACCTTTTAGAACGGCGAGCAACCTCATGGACATGACGAGCAATACAGACAGCTTTGCCGATGTTTCCTCGGCCATGAAATGTGTCGCTCTGGTCCTAATCAAAATGGCTAACGATATACGCCTCATGGCGTCGGGGCCGCGCTGCGGCCTGAATGAACTGAAGCTGCCAGCCCGGCAGCCCGGCTCGTCGATTATGCCCGGGAAAATCAACCCGGTTATGGCAGAAGTCCTCAATCAGGCCTGTTATCAGGTCATTGGGAACGATCTGGCGATTACGCTGGCCGTGGAAAACGGGCAGTTTGAACTGAATGTCATGGAACCGGTCATGGCATATAATCTGTTTCGCTCCCTCGAATGTCTGACCAATGCCATCCGGGCCTTCGTGACGCATTTGCTCAAAGGACTGGAAGCCAATGACAGTCAGTGCCAGTACTGGGTAGATCACAGTGTCGGCGTCATTACGGCCCTGCTGCCCCATATTGGCTATGAAAAGGCGGCCTTTCTGGCCCGGGAAGCCTATGACAGCCACCGGCCTGTGCGGGATATCGTGCGGGAACATCATATTCTTACAGACGCACAGATCGAGCACTTCCTGTCGCCCTGGTCTATGACCCATCCGGGCATTACGGGGGAAGGTGAGGACACGCTGCCCATTAGTGGCTGACAATAAAAAAAGCGGCCCTTACGGCGCCGCTTCTTTTGTTGCTTCGACAGGAATGCGTTTGTACGGTAGTTTTTCCATAATCTGATCCATGGCTTCGCTTAATACGTCGTTCGGATCATTGAGAATGGACGCTTGTTCTTTTTCGGAACCCTTGGAGCTGTAGCTTTTCAGTGTACCATCCTGCGCGTTGTAGGCATATACGGTCAGGTCGTACCAGCATAAGGTGTAAATTTCGTAGTCATCGTGCCAGCCAAAACGGTTGACCGACTGCTGCCAGACCCAGGTGTGTACGACCGGGACGACGACGAGATCAGCCTTGTAGTCGTGGGCCAGCTGGCTCAGGGCTGCAGCGGTAATCTCTTCCGGTGCCAGTCGTTCTGCCGCGTCTATGCGGTTCCAGTAGGGAATGCGGAAGGGCTGGCCCAGCCGGTATTGCATGTAATGGACAGGATAGCCTTCCTGCGTGGTCTGGACGACGATGACGGTCCGTTCCTTGTCGAACAGGACAGGCGTGCTGTCCGCCGCAAGGGCCGTACCGGCCAGGATGACCAGGGAAACGAACAAGAGCAGTATTTTTTTCACAGAGAACCATCTCCCTTTCGGACAGGGCGGGACGTACTGCCTGCTCTGCGTTAAAAGTTGTGTATATTACCCAGCAAGGGCGTCGTATCGTCCATGTGGGGCAGCATGAGGTCCAAGGCTTGTATCATCTTTTCCTTGTCCTGTGGCAGATTGCCGCCGACGGGAGCGAGGTTGGACACATGGTTGCTGCGGAAGATACAAGGGCGGGTCATTTCCGTGTGTGCCAGGAGTTCCCGCAGTTCACGAATAAAGCCCTTGGCTGTGAGCGGTGTAAAGGTGCCCTTTTGCACATCCTCGTACAGGGGCACTGTAGGCGGAATAATAAGGGACAGGGCACTGAGCATGGTCGGGTTGATGGCCGATACGACGTCTGCTGTATGCAGGGCGTGTTCGTGGGTCCGTTCCTGGCCGCCCAGGCCGAGGAGAATCATGGCGGATAATTTAAAGCCTGCCGCCAAGGCCTTCTGGCCGGCTGTAATCGTTGCGGCAGCCGTTGTGCCTTTGTTTACGTGGGTCAGGACGGCATCATCGCCGCTTTCGATCCCCATGTAAAGAATGGCCAGTCCGGCGTCGTGGAGGGCTTTTAGTTCCTCCGGCGTCTTGCGGTTCAAATCGGCCGGCGTCGCATAGGCGCCAATCCGCGTCAGGGCCGGGAAGGACGCGTAGCATTTTTCGATGATATGCAGCAATTGGTCCGTCCGTAAGACCAGGGCGTCGCCGTCGGCAATAAAGAGACGGCGGATATGCGGATAGGCCGCAGCACCCCGTTCGATAATCCCGTCGATTTCGTCCAGCGGCCGGACGCGGAAGCGCGATTCTTTATACATGGGACAGAAGGTGCATGTATTGTGAGAGCAGCCAATGGTGGCGCGCAGAATGAAACTGTACGCTTCACTAGGTGGCCGGAAAACTAATCCTTCAGCATCGTCAATGAACATAGAAAGTCTCCTTTCGGTCTGTACAGGTTAGGTCGTTCTAGCTCTATTATACTATATTTTTGGCAGGCATCATACGGACGGCATAAATAATCCCCGCCTGCAGCACAGACGGGGATAGAAAAAAGGCTTATTTTTTGCCGTGTTTGATGCGGAACGCCATGGCATGGGCTTCGGCGTCGCTATGACCTTCGGCCTTGGCCTGTTCGATCAGGTGCAGCATTTCTTCGTAGGCTTCGGGAATGATGCGGGTAATACGGCTTTGCGTATCTTCCCAGTTTTCCAGGAGACGGCGGCCCAGCTCGCTGCCCGTATACTGGACATGGCGGCTGAGAAGCTCCTGAATGGCAGCGGCTTCTGCGTCGTTGCTCAAGGGTTCCAGCCGGACCAGTTCCTGGTTGCAGTTGGCCGGTTCCAGATCGTATACATAGGCGACACCGCCGGACATGCCGGCAGCAAAGTTGCGGCCTGTACTGCCCAGGACGAGCACCTTGCCGCCTGTCATGTATTCACAGCCGTGGTTGCCTACGCCTTCGACGACGGCTTCCATGCCGCTGTTACGGATACAGAAGCGTTCGCCGGCCATGCCGTTGATGTAGGCTTCCCCGCTCGTAGCACCGTAGAAGGCCACGTTGCCGATAATGATGTTGTCTTCTGCCGGGAAGGCTGATTCCAGAGGCGGATGGACGATCATCTTGCCACCGGAAAGACCCTTGCCGAGATAATCGTTAGCGTCGCCTTCGAGTTCAAGCGTCAGGCCTTGGGGAATGAAGGCGCCAAAGCTCTGGCCGGCCGAACCGACGAAGCAGAGCTTGATCGTATCTTCTGCCAGGCCCTTTTCTCCGTAGCGGTGGGTGATTTCACTACCTAAGAGGGTGCCTGTGACGCGGTCTGTGTTCCGGATGCGCAAGCGGGCGCGGACATGCTTTTGGGCTGCCAGGGCCGGCCGGCACATGCGGACGAGCTTTGACATATCCAGGGTCTTTGAGAGCTCGTGATCCTGGCCGGTCGTAAAATGGTGGCCAATGTGTACGTCTGTATAGGGCCGGTAGAGCAGGTGGTCCAGGCTGACTGTAGCGGCCTTCGCGTTGGGAGCTGTATCCTTTTGCCGCAGGAGATCATAGCGGCCTACCATTTCGTCAATCGTATGGAAGCCCAGGCGGGCCATGATTTCCCGCAGATCCCGGGCGATGAAGTGCATGAAATTGATGATGTACTCCGGCTTGCCTTTGAAGTTTTTCCGCAGCTTTTCATCCTGTGTGCAGACGCCGTAGGGGCACGTGTTGAGATGGCACACGCGCAGCATATGGCAGCCGATGGTCAGGAGCGGTGCCGTGCCAAAGCCGAAGAGCTCGGCGCCGAAGAGGGCGGCAATGGCCACATCCCGGCCGGTCAGCAGCTTGCCGTCGGCTTCGATGCGTACGCGGTCGCGGAGCTGGTTGAGGAGCAATGTCTGCTGGACTTCGGCCAGGCCGATTTCCCAGGGCAGGCCTGTATGGCGCAGACTCGTACGCGGCGAAGCACCGGTACCGCCGTCGTAGCCGCTGATTGTCAGCGTATCGGCCTTGGCCTTTACGACGCCGGCAGCAATCGTACCAATACCGGCACCGCTGGCCAGTTTTACGCCAATGCGGGCGTTGCGGTTGGCATTTTTCAAATCAAAAATCAGTTCTGCCAGATCTTCGATGGAATAGACGTCGTGATGGGGCGGCGGGGAAATGAGGGCAATGCCCGTCGTAGCATGACGCGTCTTGGCAATATCCGGATAGACCTTGCTGCCTGGCAGGTGGCCGCCTTCGCCCGGCTTGGCCCCTTGGGCGCACTTGATTTGCAGCTCATCGGCGTGGATGAGGTAATTGCTCGTAACACCGAAACGGGCAGAGGCAACCTGCTTGATTTTGTCGTTTGTATCTGTTGCAAAGCGGTCTGCATCTTCGCCGCCTTCGCCGGTATTGCTCAGGCCGCCCAAACGGTTCATGGCCTGGGCTACGCATTCGTGGGCTTCCTTGCTGAGGGCACCGTAGCTCATGGCACCTGTACGGAAGCGTTTGACAATGCGGTCTTCTGCTTCGACCTCTTCAATAGGGATACTGCAGCCGGCAGGGTAGACGAATTCCAGGAGGTCCCGCAAGCGGTACACGGAGGACGTATTGACGAGCTCGGCATACTGACGGTACAGCTCGTAGTCATTGGTGCGGCAGGCCTTTTGCAAGAGTTCGACGGCTTCCGGAGAAATGATGTGCTGCTGGCCGTTTTTCCGGTATTGATAGACGTCGCCCCGGGGCAGGCCGTCTTTGCCGTTAAAGGCTGCTGCGTGACGGCGGGCATTTTCTTCGGCTACTTCTTTCAGGCCAATGCCGCCAATCGGGCTGGGCGTATTGACGAAATACTTTTGAATCAGCTCGCGGCCAATGCCGACGGCTTCAAAAATCTGGGCGCCGTGGTAGCTGTGTACGGTAGAAATGCCCATTTTAGACATGACGGCCAGAATCCCGTTGACTGAAGCCTGGAGGTAGTTTTCCCGGGCTGTTTCGTAATCGATAGAACCCAGTTTCCGCTTGGCAATCAGTTCTTTAATCGATTCTAAGGCGACGTACGGATTGATGGCTGTAATGCCGTAGCCCAGGAGGGTACAGAAATGATGGATTTCCCGCGGTTCGCCCGATTCCAGAATGAGGCCTACGTCAGAACGGACGGTTTGACGGATGAGGAAATGGTGCAGGGCTGCCGTCGCCAGCAGTGCCGGAATGGCGGCCATGCGGGAGTTCGTGCCCCTGTCGGAAAGGACGAGGATATTAGCCCCGCTGCGTATGGCTTTAAGGGCATCGATACAAAGCGATTCAATGGCTGTTTCCATGGCTTCTGTACCGCCGCTGACGGGGTAGAGCATGGAAATGACGGAAGAACGCAGCTTTTCATTCATGAGTGATTTGATGACGGCTGTTTCTTCATTGGTCAAAATAGGCCGTTTCAGGTAGAGCGCTGCTGTATCTTTATCATCCGGATCCATAATGTTGGCTACGTTGCCGGCCATGACGATGGAACTCATGACGATGTTTTCGCGCACGCCGTCAATGGGCGGATTCGTTACTTGGGCGAAGTTTTCCTGGAAATAGTCGTATAAGAGCTGTGGCCGGTCGGAAAGGATGGGCAGGGCAATATCCATACCCATGGAATCGATGGGCTGCTTGCCGTCGCGGGCCATGGGCAGGATGATCTTGTCCATGTCTTCCTGCGTATAGCCAAAGACGCGTTCCTGTTCCTGCTGGTCATAGGGAATGAGGTCTGTACTGCCAAAGACGTGTTGTGGCGGCATGAGGGAATCGAGGTCCACGACGTGACGGGCATACCATTCGCCATAGGGCCGTTCCGTAGCGACGAGGTGTTTAATTTCTTCGTCATCGATGAGGCGCTGCTGTTCTGTGTCGACGAGCAGCATTTTTCCCGGCTGCAAGCGGCCTTTATACAGGACCTTTTCCGGATCGATGGTCAGGGCGCCGACTTCGGAGCTGGCAATGACCCGGTCGTCGCTGGTGACATAATAGCGGCCAGGCCGCAGGCCGTTGCGGTCGAGCATGCCGCCGATAAGCGTGCCATCGCAGAAGCCGATAGCAGCCGGGCCGTCCCAGGGTTCGATCATAAAGTTGTGGTAGCGGTAGAAATCACGCTTTTCTTCGCTCATGAGCGGGTCTTTTTCCCAGGGCTCCGGAATCATCATCATCATGGCATGGGGCAGGGAATGGCCGGTCATACACAGGTATTCCAGGCAATTATCGAACATGGCCGAGTCACTGCCGCTGTCGTCGATGACGGGAAATACCTTGGCCAGGTCGGGATACAGTGCCGACTGGGACTTGCTTTCCCTGGCGTTAAGCCAATTGATATTGCCTTGAATCGTATTGATTTCCCCGTTGTGGACGATGTAGCGGTTCGGATGGGCCCGGGCCCAGCTGGGGAAGGTGTTCGTACTGAAACGGGAATGGACGAGAGCCATGGCCGTTGTAAAATCGAGGTCAGAGAGATCGAGATAAAAGTGCCGCAGCTGGACGGAGGTCAGCATGCCCTTATAGACGATGGTCCGGGAAGAGAGGCTGGCAATATAGAAATCAGAGCCCTTTTCCTGGCTGGCCGGAACGATTTTCTTTTCTGCCAGCTTGCGGATGATGTAGAGCTTGCGTTCAAAGTCCATTTGCGTTTTCAGGGCATCGGAGCGGCGGATAAAGACCTGCAGAAAGTGAGGCCGCGTCGTCTTGGCAATACTGCCGATCAGGCTTTCGTCGACAGGAACATCGCGCCAGCCCAGGACGGACAAGCCTTCACTGCGGACGATGGCTTCGAACTCGGCCATTTGCTGTTTGCGAAATGTTTCATACCGGTGGGCGAAAATCATGCCTACGCCGTAGTCGCCTGCTGCGGGCAAAGAAAAACCTAATACTTCGCATTCGCGGCAAAAAAACTGGTGCGGGATTTGGACTAAAATACCGGCACCGTCACCGCTTTTTGCGTCGGCCCCCTCGGCCCCGCGGTGTTTCAGGTTTTCCAGAATGGTCAGTGCCTGGTCGAGGATATCATACGATTTTTTCCCCTTGATATTTACGACAAAGCCTATGCCGCAGGCATCATGTTCGTACGCCGGATCATACAAGCCTTGTGGTGCCGGCAGGTCACGAAGTTTTTTATACATACCGATTCCCCCTCGTATAATATATGTCTCTGCAGGTATATCGTAAAAAAAGATACCTAGTATAGAGATTGAATACTATTATAAAGGTAGTATGACATAAAATCAATAAAAATATAAAAATAATCGTGTATACAATTATAAAAATAAAGAATTAGCTAAAATATTCTAATATTTTACAATGGAAGGATAAAATAAAGTAAAGCATGGTATGCATCCTATGCAAAAGACGGCAGCGCACGTGCAGTGCGCTGCCGTCTTTTAATCTGATAAACGCTAGCGGATGGTTTCTATCCAGGCTGTAAATTGCTGGCGGAAGAGGCCGGCGCCGCCGTTGGCAGGATGCCGCATAGCTGCAGCGTCCAGGCCGGCAGCCTGCAGGGTTTCCGCCGCTTTGCGGCCAATGGCGCCGATCGTCATGGGCTTCTGGCACAGGGCGAGAAGCTGCTGCGTGTACGCCAGGCCGGCAGCTAATTCTGCGTCTGTCGGCGTCCGGTTCGACAAGGGTGTGTCTTTGTGGGGATGGAAGGGAAAGATGTTCCAGAGAATGACGTCAAACGGGTTCAGGCCATTATCTGCGATGGAGCCCCAGACATACGTATCCGTCGGCTCATTCAGGCCCTGTTCCCGCTGCGTACGGCCCGTCAGGAAGGGCGAGTCCGGCCGGCTCGTCCGCGTGCCGCTGTGGCCGAGAATGGCCGTACTCGGAATCTGCTTATGATGGTCCAGGAGCATGCGCTCGCACGTAATGGCAATGCCTGTAAAGCGGCAGCCCTGATACCCGGCCGCTTCGGCAACAAAGAGGTAGCGGGCCCGGCCCAGGCGCAGCTGCAGGTATTCGGCCAGCTGCCGGCGCCGCAGGGCCGGCGCGTCCGGTCCGATATCACAGCGTTCGTCGTAATCCCGCCAGGGGTTGAAGGCCGTAGTACTTTCATACTGGGATAGATGTTCGATAAATGCAGACAGCGTCATGACAGACCTCCTCAGAGATTATAAAAGACATAGCACGCGCCGATTTTGCCGGCCGGCCGTGTAAGGGGATAAAACTCAGAACGGGTGTAGTCTTCATACTTTCCTGACGGTACCAGGATCGTAACCGCTTCGCCCTGGCGCAGCCGCTGCTGCAAGGCGGCGCTGCTTTCTTCCGGGAAGGGATGCTTGCCGGCCCAGACGGACGAACGGTGGAGCAATTTATTTTCATCGTAACCGGCCGGTGCCGTATAGGTAGCCGTCAGGCCCGTGTAGTATGTAAAGGAAACACGGTAGTCTTCAAAGAAGTAGATGCGGCCGGGAAGCTTGGCTTCCTGGCCGATAAAGGGCGCAGCCGAGCGATAGGCATAGAACGGAGCCAGGCCCTGGTAGAGGACGACGAGGTAGACGACGGCTGTAGCGATACCGGTCAGCAAGGGGATGGCAGGAAAGGCCTTGAGCCGTTGCGCTGCCACGACCAGGAGAATCGCAAGGGGGACAAACAGGTAGAGCAAAAGCCAGCTGCTGCCGGCAATGGGTGTCTTACGGAGGAAGAATGTAGCGGCGAAAAAGAGGAGCCACCAACAGATGGCCGGTGCCGTAACCCATGTCCAAAGTCGCCGGTTGCCCTCTTCGTACAGGTCGGCCAGGCCAAAGCTGGCAAAGAGAAGCAGGGGAATGTTGGCAATATACGTATAGGTCGGGTATTTGGTTGCGACGAGCGTATAAAAGAGAAACGTCCCTGCCGCCCAGACCAGGAGATATACGGATTCTTCGGTCTGGCAGCGCCGTTTCCAAATGGCGTAGATGGCGGCGCCGGTCCAGGGCAGGAGACTGACGGGAATGAGTGCGACGTAATAATACCAGACGTTGGCTTCGGGATGCTCAGACGCCGTAGCCCGGGCTATATTGTGGAGCCCTAAAAACCCGTTGATAAAGTCCATGCCGTGCAGATTGTACATCGTGACGTACCAGGGCAGGCAGAGGACGCAGAAAAGCAGAATACCGGCAGGCTGAAAAATGCGTTTGATATATGTCAGATTACGGCGGAGGCCGGCAAAGACGAGGAGAAAGGTGCCGGGCAGGACGATTCCCACAGGCCCTTTGGTCAGTACGGCCAAGGCCGCCATGGCATAGGCTGCCGTCATAAACCGCCCTTTTCCTTCGGTCAGGCCAAACCAGGCAAAAAATAAGGTGCCTGCCGTAAAGAAAAAGAGCATCTGATCCGTAATGATCGAATGGCTGACAATCCAGACTTCAAAACTCGTAGCCGTTACGATGGCCGCCAGAACGGCGTATTCCCAGCGGCTGCCACGACGCAGCATATACCAGGCCATAAAGACGACGGAACCCATGCCAAAGACGGCACCGGGCAGGCGGGACGCGAAATCCGTAAAGCCGAAGAGGGAATAAGACAGGCTGAGCAGCCAATAGATAAAAATAGGCTTATCGTACCAGTACGTAGAAAAGATTTGCGGGGAAATCCAGTTACCGGACTGCACCATTTCTTTGGCCGTCAGGACGTAGTTCGACTCAACGGGATCCGTAATGGCAAGGGCTGCATTGCCCAACAGAAAAAATAAGAGACTGCCGAGGGCGATGAGGCTGAGCAGACTGCTTCTTCTCATGAATGTGTCCTTCCTTTCCAAAAAAAAAGACAGCAAATACATTGCTGCCTTTTGACTCGTTGTGAAACTTATTCGGCCTGCTGTTTACGACGGCGGCAATATTTCCAAAGCACAACCGCTGCAATGCAGGCACAGCCGATGACCATGGCGATGAGCAGCTGGTGATTATACTGGATCAAGTCACGCCAATGACTGCCTAAGACGGAACCGGCCCAGACCAGGAGCAACGTCCAGGGAATGGTGCCGATAATGGTAAAGAGGACGAAGCGGCCAAAGGGATAACGGGCTACGCCGGCAGGGAAGGAAATAAACGTACGGACACCAGGCAGGCAACGGCAGATGACGACGGCAATGCCACCGTATTTATTAAACATTTTTTCTGCCATGTTAAACTTCTTTTCGTTGAAAAAGATGTATTTGCCATACTTTAAAAGCAAGGGTCTGCCGCCATAGGAACCCAGCCAGTAGCTGAGGATGGAACCAACGACGCCGGCAACGCAGGCGACGATAAAGGTAGTCCAAAAGTCAAAAATATTCTGGGAAATGAGGAACCCGGCAAAACCAAGTACAACTTCGCTGGGCACAGGTATATTGGCATTTTCAGCTACCATAGCCACAAACATGGCCGCATAACCATACGCTTCCATTAGCTGCAGCAATGTATCCATACGATAGATCCAACTCCTTTTCTAAAACTACTACTAAAGTAACACTTTCAAACTTAATATAGCATAGCATAGAAAAGGGTGCCTGTGCCAGTTTTTCGAAAAAAATTTAAGCAATATTTAAAAACGATTGCTTATGCCAGACCTTTTTAGCGGACCTTGAAGCAGGACAGATAGGATAAGGCATATTTGCAGACTAAATAGCCGTAGACCAGGGTGAGCAGGAGGGATAAGAGAATCTTCAGGGGAATGGCCAGGTTGAGGGGCAGTAAGAAATACGTTGCTGCCTGCAGGGACGGAATACTCAAATACCAGAGAGGATAGGCCATGTGAGCAAAGGAGACAGCCGTCTTGCCGCTTTGGTTACCCTTGGCAGCAAAGGCTGCGATGAGGCCCAAGGTGCCTGTAAAGGAGAGCAGCACACCGGCGTAATCGGCGTAGACGGCCGGCGTCAGGATGTAGAGCATCAGGCAGACCAGGGCAGCAGCAAGCCAAAAGCGGCCCGGTACATACCCGCCCGGTGTAAACCAGCGATGGCGGCAGGCATAGCAGCCCAGGACAAAATACAAGGCTGCCGTAATGACCCAGCTGAAGCGGAAGCCGCTGACGGTCATAAAGAGCTGGGCTGCCGCCACGGCGTGCAGCTGAAAGGCAGCCAGCCAAAGGCGGGAGAAAGCGAATATAAGCAGACCGTGCAGGACGACGAAGGCCAGCAGGAAAAGGGGCGCCGGCGCACTGGCAGCTTTGCGCTGCAGGGCCTGGTGATTCACCTTTTTGACGGCCATGAGCAGGAACGTAAAGAGTAAGAGAAAGGCCAGCATGCCGTAGGCGCCGAGAGTAATATACGAGCCGTGAACCAGACGGGAAAGATAGTCCATAAAGGAAATATGAAAGCCCCGGCTGAGGATACCGAGCCAGGCCAGCTCAGGTACGATGAGGAATGCTGCAAAGAGCCACGGCCAGCCTAAGCGCTGCCAGCGGTCGTGAAAATAGGAGGACAGCGTGCGGATTCGCAGGTTAGAGGCACTGAAATAGCCGCTCAGGAAAAAGAGTACGGGAATGACAAGGGCTGCCAAGCATTCATAGAAGAGATAATAATACATGCCCGTTCCGAGAGCCTGCTTGTCGTATACGGCAAATAAGGGAACTGCCGGCAAAGGCAAAAAGGAAACCAGGGAGAGACAGAGAATCGAGAGAAAAATCATACACGTGCGCAAGTTATCTAAATAAAATATATGCTTGCCCATACGGATCGCTCCTTTCCTATGCGGCCGTTTTATCGTTGGTGAACCTGCGGTCGTAGTGACAGTACTATATGTTGATCAGGCATGACCTTGCCGCCACAGATAGCGGCAGAAGAATACCAACCTGATTATAGCGCGTCATTGTCCAAAAATATACCCATTTCATGCAAAATGTGATATAATTACCATACAGAACATACGTGCCAAAAGGGAAGGGGAGAAAAGACATGATCAGTACAGAAGAAAGCATTATACGGCTGCTCATAGCTATCGTATTAGGGGGCCTCATCGGCTATGAACGGGAGGCACAAAGCAAATCAGCCGGCTTGCGGACGCACATTCTCGTCTGCCTGGGCTCGTGCCTGTGCATGATTATTTCTGTCAATATTGCCATGGAATATTTCTTCCGGTATGGCTACACGAATTCCGATCCCGGACGGATTGCTGCCCAGGTCGTTTCCGGCGTCGGCTTTTTAGGGGCCGGCACGATCCTGGCCAACCAGAAGGGCCGCAGTATCCACGGCCTGACGACAGCTGCCAGCATCTGGGTCGTTGCGGCTGTGGGCCTCGTCGTCGGCGCAGGCTATCTCCTTACGGCTGCAGCGGCGACGCTCTTTGTATTCATCGTTCTCACCTTGTTTGTGCGGCTCGACAAATATATGCGGCGTCATAGTGAGCATACGTGTCATATCCACCTGGTCATGCGTAATTCTACGGGCCAGTTCCGCCGCATGACCGACTATTTCCAGGGCCACCATTTGGCGCTTCAGTCCTTTCGCGTTCTTTCGGAAGAAGAGGCGGCGGACATCGAAGTGGAAGCGACGCTTCTGGTCAGCGAGGACCTGGATGGCGGCTCGCTCATGAGCCAGCTGCTGGGGCTGAAGGGCGTCCTCCAGGCAGAGCTGCTGGACCTGGACGAGAAGATAAAAGTGAAAGAAAAATAATAAGCCCTTATGGGAAACGGGTGTATAGTATTTTGCATTTTCTGCTTTTTTCGTGACAAATCCTGCTAAAAAGAGATTTTTCTTGTAATTATATAGGTAAAGCTTTCCTTGTCGTGCTATAATAGATACGAAATTTATGATGTCCTATAGGGAAGGGGTTATGCTATGTCTACATTTATGACAGCTGCGAGTCGGGAAGGAAAAAAGATTAATGATGTCGTATTTTCTGCCGGAGCAGCGGCACGGGCTGCAATTGAACAATACGGGAAAGAAAAGGTCGTAAACGCCACCGTAGGCTGCTATGGCGACGATGATGAAAACGTGGCCTGTCTGCCTGTCGTAGAAAAGGTATATCGTTCGTTGCCCATGAGCGACTTTATTACGTATGCGCCGCCTGTAGGTCTGGAAACGTACCGGCACGATGTCATTGATGCGACATTTGAAGATCAGCGTCCGGAAGGCTATACGGCAGCTGTGGCTACGGCCGGCGGTACCGGTGCGGTACACATTGCCATTACCAACTATTCGGAAGTAGGCGACAAGGTCCTGACGACGGACTGGCGCTGGGCCGTATACGATAACCTCTGTGCCGAAGTAGGCCGCCAGCTGGCAACCTTTGCCATGTTAGACGATACGCGGTCTTTCAATATTGAATCCTTTTCTTCGTCTGTAGCCGCTATTTTACAGGAACAGGATTCGATCCTGATCATGCTCAATACGCCGGCCAACAATCCGACGGGCTTCGCCCTTTCGGATCGCGATTGGGACGAAGTACTCGATGTATGCCGTTTTCATGAAAAGAAGGGCAAACGCATTACCATTTTGGTGGATATTGCCTATATTGCCTATGCCGGTGAAAAGAACGAAGTCCGTTCGTTCATGAAAAAATTCAGTAATCTGCCGGAACACATCTTTGTCCTCTTTGCCTATAGCATGTCTAAGGCCTTTACCCTCTATGGCCAGCGTGCAGGCGCCCTCGTAGGCCTTTCGTCCAGCCAGGATGTCATTCGTGAATTTGAAGAAGCAGGCAAGTATTCTGCCCGTACATCGTGGTCGAACGTCAATCGTGCGGCCATGACGCTCCTTTCGGTTATCCGCCGTGACCCAGTGCTCCTAAAAGAACTGGAAGCAGAAGAAACGGGATTCTTCCGCACCATTTGTGACCGGGCAGCTATTTTTATGGAAGAAGCTAAGGCCTGTGAGCTCAATGTTATTCCCTATAAAGCAGGCTTCTTTATTTCCGTGCCGACTACCGTTTCGGCAGCAGCCTGTGAAAAGCTGCACGACGATCTGATTTTTGCAGCCCCCTTGGCCCGCGGTATCCGCCTCGGTGTCTGCTCAATCCCGGCGTATAAAATGAGCGGCGTAGCAGGAAAAATTAAAAAAGCCCTGGAAGCAGTCAACGGCTAAGCCGGCTGCCTGCAGGAAACCTATAGAAAGCCCTTTTATCCGGCTGTGTTAGCGGATAGAAGGGCTTTTTTAGCAAGGCTGAAAGAAAAAAAGGCCGTTTCTCCTCTTTTCGATAAAGAAGAGAAGAGGCCTTTTAGCAAATTGTAGGGCAGCCTTATATTATAGTATATAAGAAAAGGCCTGCGTATTATTCGTGTTCGTCCATAATGGCAGCGGGCCCCCGGTCACCGGTACGGATCCGGACGGCATCTTCGACGTTAAAAACGAAAATTTTTCCGTCCCCCGGTTCGCCTGTCTGGCATACTCGCATGGCGACGTCGATGACGTCATCGACAGGAATTTCACAAATAACCGTTTCTACCTTGATGTGCGGCAGGAGGTTAACATTATACTCTTTGCCGCGATATACTTCGACGTGCCCCTTCTGGGTACCGCAGCCAAAGACCTGGCTGACTGTAATACCCATGACGCCAATGGCGTTGAGGGCTGCCTTCAGCTCATCGAGCTTGCTGGGCCGCGTGACAATGACCACTTTTTTGATTGCTACCATAGAAAATACCTCCTGCCTGTACTATAAGGTCTGCTGTAAATAGCCGCGTTCGCCGTGTTCATTGATATCGAGGCCGACGATTTCTTCGTCAGCATCAACGCGGAAGGTTGTAAAGAGGCTGATCACCTTGTAAAGAATGAAGGTACCGGCAATGGCCAGCACATAGGCAACGCCTGTCGAAATGAGCTGGGCCGTGAGTAAATGGGTTTCCCCGTAAAAGAGGCCGTTAGCTCCTGCCGGATTGACTTCTATACTGGCCCAGAGGCCGGTGGCAATAGAACCCCACGTACCACCGATACCGTGGATTCCGAAGGCGTCCAAGGCGTCGTCGTAACCGAAATAGTTCTTGCAGACGGCGACGGCTGCATAGCAGATGACGCCGCCAATGGCGCCGATATAAATGGCCGGCAGGGGAGCGACGAAGCCGGCGGCCGGCGTAATGGCAACGAGGCCGGCAACGCAGCCGGAGGCGGCACCGAGAACCGTCGGTTTGCCATTGATGATCCATTCGACGAGAATCCACGAAACCGTAGCTGCTGCTGCGGCACCCTGGGTGGCAATGAACGCACTGGCTGCCAGGGCGTTGGCACCTAAGGCACTGCCGGCGTTAAAGCCAAACCAGCCGAACCAGAGGAGGGACGCACCGAGGACAACCATGGGCATGTTATGCGGAATGATAGGATATTTCCCCAGGCCCCGGCGTTTGCCAATGAGCAGGCAGAGCGTCAGTCCTGATACACCGGACAGAATGTGGATGACCAGGCCGCCGGCAAAGTCGAGAGCCCCCAGCTGGGCCAGAAAACCGCCGCCCCAGACCCAGTGTGCCATGGGATTATAGATGAGGACGGCCCAGAAGAATATAAAAATACAGAACGTACGGAAGCGGACCCGTTCGGCAAAGGCCCCTGTAATGAGGGCCGGCGTAATGACGGCAAACATGCACTGGAAGGCAACGAAGGCCAGCTCCGGAATGGTGCCGCCTGTTAAGATATTCATGCCGACACCGGCGAGACCGACCTTGTCGAGACTGCCGATAAAGCCGTTAATATCTGTACCAAAGGTCATGGCATAGCCGAAAATGATCCATTCTACAGAAATCATGGCGATGATGAAGAAGCTCTGCATGATCGTCGTCAGGACGTTCTTGCTGCGGACCATACCGCCATAAAAGAAGCCCAGGCCCGGCGTCATGATGAAGACCAGTGCGGCCGAGATCAGAACCCACGCCGTATCGCCGGCACTGATCTGGTCTGTGCCGTCCGCCCCTAAGGCAACGGATGCAGTGAATAAAAAACAGAAAAATAAAGGCAAAAATTTTCTCATGCCAACTACCCCCTCGTAAAAAAATACGACAAAAGAAAAATCCTGCCTGCATATACCCGTGCAGGCAGGACCCCCTCGTCCCCCGGACAGCGCATCAGCAGGCTGCCCCGATTTTCTTTTGTCTGTGATCAAAAGCGTACCCGGGTATGCAGAAAAGCCCGGATGAACAGGTGAAGTAGTGTTCATCCGGGCTTCGATGCCCTGTATGCTTTTGGTGTGTTTCATTATAGCCGTACATGCCGAAATTGTCAACTGTCAGATTGTCAATAAAACGTAAAATAAGCATGTGCAATACATACATACAAAAGATTTTCAAGCTATTGGCTCTTATTCCTTTGCGCGTAGCATATGAAATAATAGGATAACATATTGAGACGCATTACTGTGTAGGCAAAGGAAAAAAGCAGGAGCTAAAACGGATAGTTGAGAATGAGATAAACTAATATATTGCCGTGCAGGGAGCGAATAATGTGTCTTTTCATTCACGAATGAATGGATAATTTATAGTAAAATATTTTATAATATTATAAAATAAAAGAGAAAATATTATAAAAATGATATGTGATTCAAAAACTGAATTAAAACTGCAACTTAATAATATATGGATATAATACCTATAGGGAAAAATGGATTACTATACATGCCTTTTCCTCAAACATGTATTGCAAAAACAGAAAACACATGTTACTATATTCACTAATGTAAGAATAAGGTGTAGATAAGACCTATAAGAGCGGTAAAAAGGAGGTGGAACAGTTGGATATAAAAAAATATGAAGTATTGCTGGCCGTCGTAGATCGAGGAAGTTTTATTAAGGCGGCGTCTGATTTAGGCTATACCCAGTCGGGGATTACGTACATGATGAACAGCCTGGAAAAAGAATGCGGCTTTCCTCTATTGAGCCGGAGCAATAAGGGCGTAGCACTGACGCTCGAAGGGGAACGGCTGCTACCGGAAATTCGCCAGCTCGTGCAGCTGAATAAGCGGCTAGAACAGGATTTTACCGAAGTCAAGGGCACTGTAGAAGGGAAAGTGCGCATTGGCTGTTTTCCGACCATTGTCTGTGCGATTATGCCGAAGATCATGCGTCTTTTCCGTGATCTGTATCCCAAAATCCAGCTGGATCTGGTAGAAGAAAACAGTTTGGGTATCCTGATGGGATGGCTGGATTCCGGCTTTATCGATATTGCCTTCCTCAGTAAGCAGCCTCAATACGAGTACGACTGGATTCCTTTTCGGGAAGATCATTACGTCATTGTCATGCCGAAGGATTCGCCGTTAGCGGCTTATGACATTATTCCGGCGAAGGAACTGGAAGGCCATCCCTTCTTTATGTACCGTGGTGTAGACGGGATGGATGTCGAAGTAGCGAGTTACTTCAGGAAACACGATGTTCATATCATGCCGACCTTTACGTCCAGTTCGGACTATGCCGTCTTGTATATGATTGAGGAAAATCTCGGCGTCGGCATGATTCCGGAACTGCTGATCCACGTTTCGAAGGATAAATTTCCTACCCTTACGACACGGGAACTGGATCCTCCAGCCAAGCGCAGTTTGGGCTTAGCCGTACGGGGCTATAGTACGGCCGTTCCGGCTGTACAGTGCTTCATCAAAACCATACAGCGCGCTGTAACAGACGGCAGTCTGTCAATCTGACAGGAATATAGTATATTTAAATTCTAATGAGAGTTCTGGCTTATGGCTGGGACTCTTTTTGTTCTCCTATGACTATATCATAGATCCATTTTTGGTAGATAAAATGACGTTAAGACAAGAATATATAATATAAGACTATACTTTTAAATAACCAATGGTTTGTACTTTTGGGAACAAGGTATGAAGAAAATTGATATAGCTATGAGATTTTAGATTTTTACTTTTTGATAGGAAGGATGTAATATAATATTTAAGTAAATAACGGAATAACTTATAAGAATTAATTTTAAAATGTGTATTATAAAAAGGAGAATCTGATTTTGAGTATTGTATCGATTATCAAAACAAAAAATAACAGTGAAGAAGCCATTGCCGAAGCCGTCCGCAAAGCGATCGACGCGATCGGCGGTATTTCCGATATTATTAAACCGGGCTTTAAAGTATTGATTAACCCGAACCTCGTAGCTCCCGGCTCCGACCGTCTCTCCGGTGCGGTCACGCGCTATGAAGTGTGCAAGGCTATTTATGATATCTGTAAAGAAGCAGGCGCAGAACCGTATATTGCCGAATCCTCTGCAGCCGGCGTCGATACGGAAAAGGTCATTGAATTTGCTGAATACACGAAATTGAGAGAACAGGGCTACACCGTACTGGATTTGAAAAAACAGCCCCGTGCCGTCATCGAATGCCCGCAAGGTGAAGTGGTCCAGCGTTTGGATACATGGCAGCCTGTTGTCGATGCCGATGCCATTATTAGCGTACCGGTCATGAAAACCCATGACCAGACGGAAGTAACGCTGGGGATCAAAAACCTCAAAGGCCTGATCCAGGATACGGAAAAGAAGGAATTCCATAAAAAAGGCGTATTTGGCGGTGTCGTCGATCTCAATCAGGGCATCAAACGGGTTCTTACGGTAGTCGATGGGATCGTCGGCCAGCAAGGGTTAGGGCCTATCTTTGGCGAACCGGTGCCGATGGATCTGATCATCGCTTCGAAGGACTGCGTTGCCTGTGATGCCGTAACCGGTGCTGTCATGGGCTACAAGCCGGAAGAAGTAAAGATCACAAAATTGGCCTATGAACGGGGCCTGGGCGAAATGAACCTGGATAAGATCAAAGTTAAGGGTGAACCGATCGCAGCCGTCCGCAAACGCTTTAAACGGGCCAGTGAAGTAGAAATTGAAGGCGTGCCTCCCTTTACCAAGATTGCAGATGCCCGGGCTTGCACAGGCTGCAAGACGACGATGATCAGTGCCATTATGGATATGAAGAACCAGCACATCGAACATCTCCTGGAAGGAAAGACCATCGTTTTAGGACCGGTTACGAAGGATCAGATTCCGGAAGGAATCAAGAAGGAAGACCTCATTCTCATGGGTGTCTGCACGAAGCCGCTCTGGGATATGGGGACACCGTGCAAAGGCTGCCCGCCCAATAACGTTTGGTTTGTCCAGGCCGTAGCCGGCGATCGCATGGAAGTAGGCCGTCGTTATGCAACGGAAAAGAATGAAAAAGAGTAAGTAAACAAAGTTGAATAGGCGTGACTCTATACAGGCTACTCGGCACAGAAGTGGTCGGTATAGAGTACATTACACCTATAATATAACAAATAGCTATAAATAATTACTAAGGAGAGTGATTACAGATGATCGAAGTACGTTGGCATGGACGTGGCGGGCAAGGCGCTTTTACAGCAGCCCGTTTATTAGGACAGGCTGTAGCAATTCATGAACATAAATATGTGCAGGCCTTTCCCTCTTTTGGACCGGAACGCCGGGGGGCTCCCGTACTGGCCTTTACCCGTATTGACGACAAGAAAATTACGGACCGCAGTGAAGTGGAAACGTGTGATTACGTCGTCGTCCTCGATGATACCCTGTATGGCGACAACGTAACCAAGGGGCTGAAGGATGGAGGAATCCTGGTAATCAATACGACGCAGGATGCTGCCGCCTTCCCTAAAAAGGGTGACTATACGGTAATCACGATCGATGCAACGGCCCTGGCCCTGGATATCCTGGGACGGCCTATTACGAATGTACCGATGCTGGCTGCTTTAGTCGCTGCTGCCGGGACGGTCAATAGCGATTCTGTTCTCAAGGCGATTGACGATCAATTGGCACCGCGCATCCGGGAAAAGAACAAGGCCTTGTTTACCGCAGCGTACGATAAAGTGAAGGGGGAATTATAAATGAACAGACCACAACCTGTAAATTTTGTGCCGCCGAAGACATTGGCAGAGTATCCTGTAGGACCGTGTTGTCCGTCTGCCCATATCGTAGGTATTAATGCGGGCATGCGTACCTTCCGGCCCATTATCGACCACGCAACATGTGTCCATTGCCTGCGTTGTTTCCTCGTATGTCCGGAAGGGGCCATTGATAAATCGGAAGCGGATTTGGAAATCGACCTGAACTATTGTAAAGGGTGTGGCGTATGCGCACATGAATGTAAGGTTGGTGCTATTACTTTAGTAAAGGAGACAGAAGCATGAGTGAAAAAATGTTTATCTGCGGCGACGAAGCCGTGGCCCTGGGTGCTAAATTAGCACGGCCTCAAGTTATAGCAGCTTATCCTATTACGCCGCAAACGATTGTTGTAGAACGCTTATCTGATTATGTTGAAGATGGCAGTCTCAAGGCCACTTACCTCCATGTAGAATCGGAACACAGTGCGATTACGGCTTCTTTGGGCGCCGCCTCCGTAGGTGCCCGGACCTTTACGGCTACGTCCTCCCAAGGTCTTCTCTATATGACGGAAGGTCTCTATTATGCCAGCGGTGCCCGCTTCCCCATCGTCATGATGGATGCCAACCGTTCGCTGGCTCTGCCTTGGAATATTTACGGTGATCAGCGCGATTCCCTTTCCCAGCTCGCTTCCGGCTGGATCCAGCTTTATGCAGAAGATGCACAGGAAGCCTTGGATCTTACTATTCAGGCCTATAAAGTAGCAGAAGATCCGGAAGTTATGCTGCCGGTCATGGTCTGCCTCGACGGTTTTGTCCTTACCCATACGTATGAAGTTGTAGAAATTCCGGAACAGGATAAAGTAGATGCATTTATTCCGTATCAGAATTATGCCAACAAGATGGATTTGGACAATCCTACGAGCAATTGTATTACTGCCGGCCCAGATTATAATTTGGAATTTCACTATCAGCAACATATAGCGACCTTAAAGGCCGGTGAAAAATTGATTGCTGCCGATAAGGAATATGGAGAATTATTTGGCCGGACCTATGGCGGCCTGGTGGAAACGTATCGCACGGACGATGCAGATGCCGTCATCGTTACCCTGGGCAGTGTAGCCGGCACGACACGCTGTGTTGTCGATGCCCTGCGGGCTGAAGGTAAAAAAGTAGGCCTCCTCAGAATTCGCTGTATGCGCCCGTTCCCGGAAAAAGAAATCATTGCTGCCTTACAACACGTAAAGGCCGTAGGTGTCTTGGAAAAAGATATCGATCACGGCTGTGAAGGCGTCGTCTTTACCAATGTCAATTCGGCCCTTATGCGGGGAACAACGAAACCGGCTACGTTCAACTTCATCGCCGGCTTAGGCGGCCGTTCCATTCTTAAAGGGGACATTGCACAGTGCTTTGATAAGTTGTTGCGTCAGGCTGCCGGGGAACCGCAGTCACCGACCGTTGAATTTGTGAAACTGGGGTGTTGATACAATGGGCTTAAATGCACAAAATATTACGAATGAAGAGCTTTTTTACGGGCATAAAGCCTGTGGCGGTTGTGGCGCTGCCTTATCTATCCGGCTGGTCATGAAGGTATTGGGTAAGAGAACCTTTGCAATTGTACCGCCTAACTGTATGTCGACGGTCGCTTTCATTTATCCCAGCATGACCTTTGGCTGCAGCGGCGCCATTACACCTTTTGCCGGTACGGCAGCTTTTGAAGCCGGCGTAGAAGCAGGTGCCAAAGAATTGGGCCTTACGGATTACACGGTTGTCGGCTTTGCCGGTGATGGCGGTACTGCCGATATTGGCCTGCAGTCCCTTTCCGGGGCTATTGACCGGGGCGACCGTATCATGTATATCTGTTACGATAACGAAGCGTATATGAATACAGGTGTCCAGACGTCGGGCCTTACGCCGTATGGGGCTAAGACGACGACCTCCCCTGCCGGCGACCGTCTGCCGGGCAACACGAAAGCAAAGAAAAATATCTTTGAAATCGTCGCTGCCCATGATATTCCCTATGCGGCTACAGCCAGCCTGGGCTATCCGGAAGATCTCTTGAACAAAGTGGCTAAGGCAAAAGCTGTAAACGGCCCGTCGTATATCCATATCTTTGCTCCTTGTCCGACCGGCTGGGGCTGTGCGTCCGAACTGACCGTCGACCTGGCGAAAAAGGCCGTCGATACGGGTCTTTGGTACTTAGCAGAATATGAAAATCATGAATACACACTAAACCGGAATCCGAAGGCATTTGGCGATGTGAAAGAGTATTTAAAGAAACAAAACCGGTTTGCTCATTTGAAGGATGAAGATATTGCAGAAATTTGCCGTATCCGTGACGCCAAATGGGCACAAATGAGAACGCATTGGAACGCGTAAGCGTGTAGTGAGGAAAGGCCTTAGCGAGAACGACGGCCAGGGTCTTCCTATTCTAAGAAAATGAGGGTTACTGCATATGATGACAGGGAAAGAATACAAGGAAAGCCTGAAGAAACGCAATATCGTCGTAT
>OHAG01000177.1_pt1 | contig 57389 bp, 52 predicted proteins | sample 1577081 | NCBI WGS metagenome assembly OHAG01 (sample SAMEA3541513, study PRJEB24748) | human gut metagenome | biome: human gut; feature: human-associated habitat; material: faeces | place: China | collected 2012
TGAAAAAAAGGAAGTGGACAAAATGCTTTCGCATTTTGTCACACTCCCTTTTTTTCGTAATCAGCGGCGATCCAGAGCTGCCTCCTAGGGGGCGCAATGCCCCTGTGTGGGCATTGCGGTTCCAGTGCGTATCCCCGATTATGATACGCGTTAGAAGGGGACAGTGACCGATCTGCGCGATGCGCAAATCGGTCGAAAGGGGTTCATTAGAAGATAAAAAATATTTAAATGAACCCCTTCAGGCCCAAATGCTTCGCATCCGGTCCAGCTCCCCCACAGGGGAGCCTATTTAAACACCGAGAAACCGGTGCTCTTTTTATTTCCTCGCAGCGGTCGTAGAAACCGATAGCGGCAGGCCCCATGCATTAAAGCATTATTTCAATTGTATCCAGAATACATGGTACAAGTAGATGTCCTTTTCTTGTCAGCACCCGCTATATATGGTATAAAGGAATCAATCATTAAAAAGGGAGTTGGTTATATGGCTACTAGTATTGCCGCTAAACATGCAAAAGGAAAATTTGCAGCCGATGCTATCATGGCTGCCGCTGCGCGTTGCACAGAAGACATTGAAAAGAATGGTGCTGCTGCCGTAATTAATGGTACTGTTGGTTCCATGATGGATGAAAATGGCGACTTAGTCGTCTTACAAGTCGTAAAGGACACCTTTGCTGCCTTAACACCGGAACAGATCGTAGCATATGCTCCGATTCCGGGTTTCCAGGAATTTTTGGATGCAGCTATTGATCAGTGCTTTGGCGCATCCCGTCCGGATGGCTTTATCCGGGCTATTGCTACACCTGGTGGTTCAGGAGCTATCCATACGGCTGTTCATAACTATTCCGATCCGGGCGATGAAGTCCTGACGACGGATTGGTATTGGGGCGCCTATCGGAATATTGCCCGTGATGACAACCGGATTTTGCGGGAATTTGAACTCCTCACGGAAGACGGTACCTTCAATTTCCAGAGCTTTGAAAAAAATGTAACCGAGCTCGTTGCAAAACAGTACAATACAGTCATTATCTTAAACTCCCCGGCCAATAACCCGACCGGCTATGGCTTAAGCTTAGAAGAATGGGACCGGGTTCTGGACTTTTTAAAACAGGCTGTCGCTGGCAAGGACAAGAACATCATCCTCGTATCGGACGTTGCCTATTTGGATTACAGCGGCGAAAAAGAAGAATGCCGCCAATTCTTTAAGAAATTCGGGAATCTCCCTGCTAATATCATGCCTATCGTAGCCTACACGTGCTCGAAGAGCTTTACCCTCTATGGCCAGCGTCTGGGCGCCATGATTTGTGTTACCCCGGAGGAAGCGATTGCCGATGAATTTATGGCTATCAATAAATACACGGCCCGTGCTACATGGTCTAACGCCAATAGCTCCGCCATGTGGACGATGATCGAAATTACGAAAGATCCGGACAAGGTGGCCCGTCTCGATCAGGAACGGGCGATGTATTTCCAGATGATTAAAGAACGGGCGGATATCTTCATGGAAGAAGCTGCTGCCTGCGGTTTAAAAATTCTGCCGTACATTTCCGGTTTCTTCATCACGATTCCTGTCACCCATGCCGATAAGATCTGCGACATTTTAGAACAGGAGCACGTATATCTCGTACCTTTGAAAAAAGGCATTCGTCTGGCTGTATGCTCTGTATCGAAGCAGAAAATCACCGGCCTGGCTGCTAAGGTTAAAAAAGCTATTGATGCTGCCGGCATCGTCCAGTAGCTGCCTGGCCAGTCCATTGTTACAGCGCGTTTTTTAGCTGAAGGAGGTTGCTTTTTATGTTTAAAACATTGGGGATTCTGGGTACAGGAAATATGGGACGGGCCATTGCGTCCGGCCTGGTCCGTTCGGGACTGATGCAGGGAAATCAAGTCTATCTCTATAACCTTCACCCGGAAAAGGCGCAACGCCTGGCTGACGAATTAGGCGCCGTCAGAGTAGATTCGGCTAAAGAGCTTTTGGAACGGTCTGAAGCAGTCATTTTAGCAGTTAAACCGTTCATAATGCCCGGCGTATTAGAGGAAATTAAGCCGTATATTACAAGCGGCAAGATTATGGTCTCCATTGCTGCCGGCCTGACCTTGTCCCGTTTGGCAGCGGCTATGCCGGAACAGACGAAAATTGTCCGGGTTATGCCCAATACACCGGCTATGGTCGGCGAAGGCATGTCAGCCCTGACGTTTAATACGTATTTGACAGAGGCTGAAAAAGAGGCAGCCGTAGCGATCTTCCGCAGCTTTGGCAAGGCAGAGGTCGTAGAAGAACGGCTCATTGACGCCGTTTGCGGCCTTAGCGGCAGCGGCCCGGCCTTCGTCTATATGTTTATTGAAGCACTGGCCGATGCCGGTGTGCGGGAAGGCATGTTCCGGCCCATGGCCTACACCTTTGCCGCTCAGACTGTCCTGGGCGCTGCCAAAATGGTACTGGAAACAGGGGAACATCCGGGCAAATTGAAAGACGACGTGTGCTCTCCTGGCGGTACGACCATTGAAGCCGTGAAAAGTCTCGAAGAAAATGGCTTCCGCGCTGCGGCCATGAATGCCGTCATCGTGTCGGCAGAGAAGAACAAGACGTTATAAGTGACAGCTTTCCCATAAGAAAAAAATAGTATATCCTAAATGGAATGGCTTGCTAATATTGATTAGTAAGCCATTCTTTTATTATAGACAAAAGGCATGAATTAATATTCTATTTTAAAATAACTTAAAATCATAATGCGAAAGTGAAAAAAATGACAATATTAATAATTTAAGAAAATAAAAGATTAAGTTTAAAAAATCAAAAGGATTATGCATATCAGTAAAGTGTACACTGAATGCAATCTGAAATAGATATGGGGAATATGTGTTAATGTAATGTGTCATACTATACAGTCGCATGGTTACGCGGTATAATAACGATATGAAGATTGAATCCGGATACAATCTAAATAAAGAACGGGTCTTTTTGCGCGTTTTTGCGCGTTTAAGTGCAGGAAGATATCTACTTGTTATTATTGTGCGCTTTTTTAAGGGGTGGTATGTAATGGTTCTATTGGCCTTGCTCCCGATCCTATTCCTCATTGTAGCATTGGGATTCCTTAAGATGGCTGGCTGGAAAGCCTGCCCGATTGCGGCCATTATTGCATTTATCGTCGCTGTGTTGTGCTTTGGCATGTCCGTTCCGGTCGCCATTTCGGCTGTCTTGGAAGGTGTGGCCTTGGCATGCTGGCCTATCTTGCTTGTTATCGTCATGGCCTTGTTCGCCTATAAACTGACAGTGGCAACAGGCAGCTTTGAAATCATCAAACAGATGCTGTCTACGGTCAGTGAAGATAAACGTGTCCTGTGCCTCCTCATTGCCTGGGGCTTCGGTACATTTATGGAAGGCATGGCTGGCTTTGGTACAGCCGTTGCTATTCCGGCAGCGATGCTGGTAGCTTTAGGTTATCCGCCGATCCGTACGATCGTTGCCTGCCTGATTTCGAATGCTGTTGCACCGTCTTTTGGTTCCATTGGTATCCCGACGACGACGATGGCTTCGATTACCGGTATTCCGGCCGTTACGCTGGCAACAAAGGTTTCTATCGTTTCCTTTATTCCTGATCTCATCGCACCTTTCCTGGTCGTTATTTGCATCGGCGGCGGTTTAAAAGCCTTAAAAGGGGTAGGTATTGTTACCCTTCTTTCCGGCCTGGCCCTGGCTATTCCGGAACTGCTCATTTCCATGACTGTAGGTGCGGAACTGCCGGTAATGGTATCGTCCGTCATCATCATGGCTGTCATCGTTCTCTATTCGAAAGCTTCCAAGACGGTCAGCAATCCGGAATACAAACTGGAAATGCATGAAGAAAATAAGAAAGCCGTTTCCTTTGGTGAAGGCGTGAAAGCCGCTATGATCTTCATCCTGATCTTCGTTCTTCTCGTCGGTACGTCGAAACTGTTCCCGGCTATCAACGGGCCGCTGGCTTCGATCAAGACGACTGTTCCTATCTATATCGGTGCCGGTGCTAAACCGTACACCTTCACGTGGATTGCCGTTCCTGGCATCATGATTTTCATCGCCTCTATTCTCGGCGGCTTGTATCAGGGTGCTTCTGTCGGCAAGATTGCCTCGGTATTCAAAGACAACTTCATCGGTCTGCGCTTTACCTATCTGACGATCATCACGGTCGTTATCGTTGCGAAAGTCATGACCTACTCGGGCATGACCCAGGAAATAGCTGATGCCCTCGTATATGCAACGGGCAATGGCTATCCGATCTTCGCTCCGCTCGTCGGTGGTCTCGGCGCTTTCATTACCGGGTCTTGCACGAACGCCAACGTTCTCTTTGGGCCGCTGCAGGTATCGGTTGCTTCTTCCTTGGGTATGAGCCAGCCGTGGCTTGCCGGTGCCAGCTCCCTCGGTGGTTGTATTGGCAAGATGCTTTCCCCGCAGAGTATTGCTCTGGGTATCGGCGCTGTTGGTGCCGTTGCTGATGGCAAGGAAAGCGAAATCATGCGCGGGACTGTAGGCTATTGCCTCTTCCTCCTGGTCGTTGCCGGTATTATCACCATCATCGCACCGAGCGTCGTTCCGTTCTTGGTTAACTGATTTCCTCTTGTGGATAGGTGGGAGCAAGAGTGTATGCTTAACTCTTTGTGTGGTGTACTCTCTTGCTTTCAATACGTGTAATTTTATAAATATGTACGTTACGCGCTGCTTTGCTGTGTTTCCTTTTGTGAATGTCTATTTATTACTAAAATGCATGAAAAGCGTCAGACTGTTTCATAATATGCAGAGTATGTTCCCTTGTTTTTGTGGCAAAAGCAACGGAAATAGAGAAAATTTATGATATACTATCATAGTCGACCATAAGTTTATCTTAAAAATGCAAGTTAAAAATGTGTAAATGTAATTTACAGATGCAGACAAGTAGGGTATAATAAAACGCGTAAGAAACAAACGAAAGATAAATAGCGTATGTTTTTTAAATCTTTCGTAATATTAAGTCGACGATCCGGTCGTTGCCGGATGCAATAAGCTTCAGTTTTTATTTTTTATATTATGGAGGTATGTATTATGGCAAAAGGTATTGTTACACCAGAGTTAATTGAACAGCTCAAAGCAATCGTTGGTGAAAAGTATGTATACACCGACAAAGACAAACTGGAACCCTATTCTCATGATGAAGTAACAGACCCTCATTATATGAGAGAACCGCAGGTTGTCGTTCTTCCGGCTACGACGGAAGAAGTTGCTAAAGTTGTAAAGCTCTGCTATGACAACGATACGGTTATGGTTCCGCGTGCTGCAGGTACAGGCCTGGCTGCCGGTGCTGTAGCTACCTTCGGTGGCGTTATCATCTCCATCGAACGCATGAACAAAATCCTCGAAATCGATAAAGAAAACATGGTTTGCGTAACCGAACCGGGCGTTACGACTGCTGTTCTCCAGAGCAAAGTAGCTGAAGAAGGCCTCTTCTACGGCGGCGACCCCTGCAGCGGGGACTCCTGCTTCATCGGCGGTAACGTAGCTACCAACGCTGGCGGCAACCGTGCTGTTAAATATGGCGTAACTCGTGACCAGGTTATGGGTATCGAAGTTGTTACCCCGACCGGCGAAGTTGTAACCTTGGGCGGTAAATTCCGTAAAAATGCTACAGGCTACATGCTCATGCACCTCTACATCGGTTCCGAAGGTACTCTCGGTATCATCACAAAGATCTACCTGAAACTCGTTTCCTTGCCGAAACATCAGATGGACCTCTTGGCTGTATTCGACAACCTCGACGACGCCATTGCCCTGACACCGAAAGTTATGAACGCTGGTATTACACCGGTTTGCGTAGAATTCATGGATAATGCTTCCATCAAACAGGTTGAAATCTTCCTCGATGAAAAACTGCCGCACTCCGACGTAGGCAACTACATCATCATCCAGATCGCTGGCGATAACGAAGACGTTCTCGACGAACAGTGCGAAAAGATCGTTGAATTGGCTGAAGAAAACAACGCTATCGATTCCCTCGTTGCTGACCCGGCTGTTATTTGGAAATCCCGTAAAGCGTACCTCGAAGCCGACCGTGCTCGCAGCTTAGTCTTCTCCATGGAAGATATCGTTGTTCCGATGACGGAAATTCCGGGCGCTGTACAGCAGATTTCCCGTCTCTCCGAAAAATATGATGTTGCTATGCACTGCGCAGGCCACTGCGGCGACGGCAACGTTCATATCGATATCCTGAAAGACGACCGTACACAGGAACAGTGGGAAGAAATGCTGCCGAAGATCCAGGGCGAAATCTATGATCTCGTTTACAGCCTGGGTGGCCGTATTTCCGGTGAACACGGCATTGGCTTCAAACGTGAAGCTCTGCTCGAAAAATACACGAACCCCATCGAACTGAAATTGATGAAAGCTGTTAAAAAAGCCCTCGATCCGAAGAACATCATGAACCCGGGCAAAGTTGTCAGCATCAACGACGAAGTTCCTGTTCAGGAATAAGTAGATAGTAATGCCGGAAGGCAGATAGGGCCAAACGGTAAAACCACTCCGGTTTTACCGTTTGCTCTTTATAAGGATCTTTTTAGTGAAAGAAAGGTTGGGTTATCTATGCAGAATTTTTCCATTCCCTTCGGTAAAGGTAAAGTCAATTTCGAACTTCCTGAAGAACAGGTAGCCGGCGTACTCGTATCTCATGCGCATGAATACAAAGCACCGAAATCGGAAGCCGAACTCGTCGCTGACGCCCTGGCCAACCCCATTGGCAGCCCGAAACTGAGCGAACTGGCAAAAGGTAAGAAAACTTGCACGATCATTTCCAGTGACCATACCCGTCCGGTACCGAGCCATGTTATCATGCCGCAGCTCCTGGCTGAACTGCGTAAAGGCAACCCGGATATCGATATTACCATCCTCGTAGCGACAGGCATGCATCGCCCGACGACGCATGAAGAATTGGTTGGCAAATATGGCGAAGAAATCGCTAATAACGAAAAGATCGTCATTCATGTCAGCCGTAACGATGAAGACATGGTCAGCATCGGCACGCTTCCGTCCGGCGGCGAATGCCTGCTCAATAAACTGGCTGTTAATACAGACCTGCTCGTAGCTGAAGGTTTCATTGAACCACACTTCTTCGCAGGCATGTCCGGCGGCCGTAAATCCGTACTTCCTGGCGTAGCCAGCAAGATTACGGTTCTTGCTAACCACTGCTCCGAATTCATCGACAGCCCCTATGCCCGTACAGGTATCCTGGAAGGTAACCCGATCCACAGAGATATGCTCTATGCTGCCAAAGTAGCTAACCTGGCCTTCATTTGCAACGTCGTTATCGACGCTGATAAGAAAGTCATCGCTGCTTTTGCCGGTGACAGAGAAAAAGCCCATGAAGAAGGCGTTGCTTTCGAAATGAAACTGGCTGGTGTTAAACCGGCTCCGGCTGATATCGTTATTACGACGAACGGCGGCTATCCTCTGGACCAGAATATTTACCAGTCCGTAAAAGGCATGACGGCTGCTGAAGCAACCTGCAAAGACGGCGGCGTTATCATCGACGTTTCCAATTGCAACGACGGTCACGGCGGTGAAGACTTCTTCAATACATTGAAAGAAGCTACAGACCTGCAGAAAGCGATGGACCAAATCCTGGCCCGTACACGTAACGAAACGATCTTTGACCAGTGGGAATCCCAGATTCTCCTGCGTCTGCTCCTGCACTTCGATATCATCATGGTAACGAGCGCACCGAAACAGATGGTCGAAGATATGCATCTGAAATATGCCAACAACATCGAAGAAGCTATCGAAATGGCTAAGAAACTCGTAGCCGCTAAAGGCGTAACGGATCCGAAGATCACGGTTATCCCCGATGGCGTATCGGTTATCGTAAAATAAGTCAACACCCACTTGCATAGGTCAAAAGGCCCGGTCAGCATATACGCTGGCCGGGCCTTTACGATTTATTGGCAGGAGCTACGTGAAAGCGGCTCCTGCCTTGTGTCATGCCTATTTTTTATTGAAAATCACGTCGCCGCTCTTGTTGCCCAGTCCCGGATGAATATCAAAGTGGACTACGCCGATGGCGGCTTTATTGCCGACGGCTTCTTTGACCATGGCGACGCCTTCAAAGCCAAAACCGCCGCACAGTTCAATGGCGCCTACGCCAGCTGCAACGAGCTTTTGTGCTGCTGCTACGGCATCTGTATAGGATTTGACGCCGACGACGGTCAGGTCAATAGAAGGGCCGGGAATGACGGCCTTTTGTTTTTCCGGATCGTTGCCCGGTGCCAAGTAAATAAATGCTGCCTGATAACTCACAGTAGATCAGCTCCTTCTCAAAATAAATTGGTAGTGCCTATACATAGTATACGGAATTCAGGGACTGGCGACAAGAGAAGAATCTCTATCTTTTACGTGCATTTTTGTAAGAATTCTTATATAATATGACTGTAATACCGGTGTCAAAACCGGCTTTTTCTAGGCGAGCGTTATTCAAATAAAAGAATAACGCCTGGAAGGGAGACAGGATGGAACGAGAACAAGGGGTGCCTTTGCATTGCAAGGTAACCGTACGGATACTTAAGGAGACGCGGGCCTTTGGTCCCGGTGTGGCGCAGCTGCTGCGGGGCATTGGCGAAACAGGCTCCCTCCAGGGCGCAGCCCAGCAGATGGGCATGTCCTACAGTAAGGCCTGGACCGTCATGAAGGAGGCAGAAAATATTTGGGGCTTTCCGCTGACCGAGCGCCACGTAGGCGGGCTTCACGGCGGCCATAGTGTCCTTACGGCCCAGGCACAGATCCTGCTGCAGCGGTATGACTCCCTAGAGGATAGTGTCTGCCGTGTAGCTCAGGAAAAATTTGCCGAATATTTTAATCCCCAGGAACTCAGGCGCTTAAAGGAGATTGGTCATGGAAAATAGATTCGTCATCGTCCGCGGAGGCGGCGATTTAGCAACAGGAACGGTACAAGCCCTTTGGCGGGCCGGTTTCTTTGTCCTCATTTTGGAAGCGGAAAGACCGTCAGCCATTCGCCGCCAGGTGGCCTTATCGGAAGCCGTATATGACGGCCTGGCCCGCGTAGAAGACGTGACCTGTGTCCGCTGCAGAACCGACGGGGACATACAGGCTGCGTGGCAACAGGGCTATGTGCCTTTGCTCATCGATCCGGAAGGCCTGGCCATTGGCCAGCGTAATCCCGCTGTCGTCGTCGATGCGATTCTGGCGAAACGCAATTTAGGTACCCGCAAGGATATGGCACCGTGCGTCATCGCCTTAGGGCCGGGCTTTACGGCCGGGACCGACGCTGATTATGTCATTGAAACGCAGCGGGGCCATAACCTGGGCCGTATCCTTACGAAGGGAGCGGCAGCTCCGAACACGGGCGTACCCGGTACCATTGCCGGCGCGTCAAAGGAACGGGTCATGCACAGTCCGGCAGCGGGCTTTTTGTATGGTCTCGTACAGATTGGCGATACGGTAGAAAAGGGGCAGGCCATGGCCTTGCTCAGTCCACAAAAGCTGACTACGCCCGTGACGGCAGCCACACCGGGAATTCGCTTGCCTGCCAGCCTGACCGGCCTCGTCCGGGGGCTCATCCGGGACGGCTATGCCGTGACGAAGGGCTTTAAGATTGCCGATATCGATCCCCGTCAGGAAGAACTAAAAAATTGTTTCACCGTTTCCGATAAGGCCCGCTGCCTCGGCGGCGCTGTCGTGACGGCGATCCTCATGCATCAATCCGGGAGGTATACAACGTGAAAAAAGTACGTACAGAAGATGCCGTTGGCCAAGTGCTCTGCCATGATATTACGCAGATCATCCGCGGCGTTACCAAAGGCCCTGTTTTTCGTAAGGGCCACATTATTCAGCCTGAAGATATTCCCGTGCTCCTTTCCGTAGGGAAAGAACAGATTTATATTTGGGAAAATAACGAAAATATGCTGCACGAAAATGATGCCGCAGCCATTCTGCGTGATATCTGTCTGGGCAGTCACATGCACGGCAGCGAGCCCAAAGAAGGGAAGATCGAACTCATTGCCGACTGCGATGGCCTCCTTACGGTCAATACGGCCGGCCTGAAGCGGGTCAATTCCTTGGGGGAAATGATGATCGCCTGCCGGCACGGCGGCTTTACGGTCCATGCCGGCGATCATCTGGCAGGCACACGCATCATTCCTTTGGTCATAGAGAAAGAAAAGATGCAGCGTGCCCGCGAAGCTGCCGGCAAGGAACCCCTGTTGCAGGTCGTGCCCTTTGAAAAGCGCACCTTTGGCGTCGTGACGACAGGGAGCGAAGTCTTCCACGGACGTATTAAAGACACCTTTACGGACGTCATTGAAGGGAAATTAAAGGAATTTGGCGCCACCATGATCGCCCACGATATCTTAGACGACGATCCCCAGGCCATTACAGCCGCCATTACGGCCATGCTGGACAAAGGCGTGGACATGGTCTTTTGTACCGGCGGCATGAGTGTCGACCCCGATGACCAGACGCCCTTGGCCATTAAAAATACAGGCGCCCGTATCGTCACGTACGGTGCACCGGTCCTGCCGGGGGCCATGTTCCTCGTCGCCTACAGGGCAGATGGCCGGCCGGTCATCGGTCTGCCCGGGTGCGTCATGTATGCCAAGCGGACTGTTTTTGATTTGGCCCTGCCGTCCCTCATAGCCGGTGTTCCTTTGACGCAGGAACAGATTGCTGCCTGGGGTGAAGGCGGCTATTGCCTGAACTGTCCTGTGTGTACGTTCCCGCAGTGCAGCTTCGGCAGATAGGAGCGACTATGACAGCATTTACCCATATAGATGAAGCCGGTAACGCCTGTATGGTCGATGTGAGTGACAAGGCCGTGACGGCCCGGGAAGCGACGGCTGCAGGCACCCTTTCCATGAGTCCCGCTTGCTTCGACGCCGTTGTGGCCCATACGGTCAAGAAGGGCGATGTTCTCGGTGTGGCTCAGGTCGGCGGCATCATGGGCGCTAAGCGCACGAGCGAGCTCATTCCCTTGTGCCACATCGTGCCCCTTACGCACTGCCAGGTCGTCTTTTCCCTGCAGCCTGAAAGTCATACCATTGAAGCGCGCTGTACGACACGCTGCAGTGGCCAGACCGGCGTAGAAATGGAAGCCCTTACAGGGGTGTCGACGGCCCTGCTTACGCTGTACGATATGTGTAAGGCCCTGGATAAGCGCATGGTCATCAAGGATATCCACCTGGTTGAAAAAAGTGGTGGCCGGAGCGGTCATTTTACCTTTACTGAAGGCGGCGCTGATCATGCGTGACGCTGCCGGCCGGGACATTACGTACCTGCGCATTTCCGTAACCGACCGCTGTAATCTGCGCTGCATCTATTGCCAGCCCGCAGGCGTCACGCCCTTGCAGCATGACGATATCCTGCGCTACGAGGAAATCAGACGTATTTGCCGCCAGGCCCTGCGCCTGGGCATCAACCGCTTTAAGATTACAGGCGGTGAACCTCTTGTGCGCCGTGGCATTATTCCCTTTATAAAGGAATTAAAGGAAATGGCCGGCGTGGACCAGGTCACGCTGACGACGAACGGCCTTAGCCTGGGCCGGGATTTACACGCCTTAGAGGAACTGGGCCTGGACGGACTGAATATCAGCCTCGATACGCGGGACGCCGGGCAGTATGCAGCCCTGACCGGCTACGACGGACTAGCCGTGGTAGAAGACGCCATTGCCGCAGCTGCCGGCGGGCCTATCCGTACGAAGGTCAACGCCGTTCTCCTGGCCGACACGGCAGACCAGATCCTGCCCCTGGCAGAGCTGGCCCGGGACCTGCCTATAGACGTGCGTTATATTGAAGTCATGCCCATTGGCGAAGGACGGCACTTTGCCGGCCCTGCCGGTGCGGCCTGTCTGGCCGTGCTGCGTACTGTCTACGACGATCTTCAGCCTGATACGGCCTGGCATGGCAACGGTCCGGCCGTCTATTACCGGAGCCGTCAGCTGCGTGGCAGTATCGGCTTCATAGCGGCCCAGACGCACCGCTTTTGCGGCAGCTGCAACCGCCTGCGCCTGACCAGTACGGGTTTTTTAAAGCCCTGCCTGTGTTACGACATAGGTACGGACCTGCGAAGCCTCCTGCGCGGCGGCGCCAGTGATGAAGACCTCTATAAGGCTATGGCGTCTTGTCTGGCAAATAAGCCGGCAGGACACCACTTTGAAAACCAAAATGAAGTGACAGAGCATAAAAAAATGAGTCAAATTGGAGGCTGAATATGGCAGTCATTGAAGCATTATGTATCAGTACCCACAGAGGTACGCAGAAGGAACAGGTCGCAGCCGCTACCTTCGTGCCTGACTGGGGCATCGAAGGCGACGCCCACGCCGGCCATTGGCACCGCCAGGTAAGCCTCTTGGCCAGCGAACAGATCGAAGCCTTCCGGGCCCGCGGCGCCGACGTAGGCCCCGGTGCCTTTGGTGAAAATATGGTCGTCCGGGGTATCGATTTTGCCCGCCTGCCCGTAGGGACGCGCCTGCAGAGCGGCACGGTCCTCCTGGAATTGACGCAGATCGGTAAGGAATGCCATCAGCACTGTACCATTTACCAGGCCGTCGGTGACTGCATCATGCCGCGGCAGGGCGTCTTTGCCAAGGTCCTTGAAGGCGGTACGCTTCACGTAGGCGATGAGCTGGTTGTGGTACAGCAGGCAGGCAAGCGCCCTTATCAGGCGGCGGTCATCACCTTGTCCGATAAGGGCAGCCGCGGCGAGCGGCACGACGAAAGCGGTCCGGCCCTGGCTGCATGCCTCCGGGAGGCCGGCTATGACGTCGTCGAAACGCTGCTCCTGGCCGATGAAGCCGGTCCCTTGCAGCAGCACCTGCGCCGCCTGGCCGATCAGCGGCAAGTCGATCTCATTCTGACGACGGGCGGCACCGGCCTGTCACCGCGGGATATTACGCCGGAGGCGACGCTGGCTGTGGCAGATAAACAGGTGCCGGGCATTTCCGAAGCCCTGCGGGCCGCGTCGCTGGCCATTACGCCGCGGGCCATGCTGTCCCGCGGTGTGAGCGTCATCCGTAAAAAGACGCTGATCATCAATTTTCCGGGCAGTACCAAGGCCTGCCGGGAATATTGGGCTATCGTCGCAGATGTGCTGCCTCATGGACTGGATATTTTAAGGGGCACCGGCGGCGACTGTGGCCGCTAACCAATACGAAAGGGGATATGTACAATGAAATGGAAAAAGTGGATTGCTGTCACCGTAGTGGCAGCGCTGGCCGTAGGTCTTGCAGGCTGCGGCGCCGAAAAGAAGGATGCCGGCAGTGCCGGTGGAGAAAAAGTGAAGCTCACGGTCTTTGCTGCTGCGAGCATGACTGAAACGCTCAATCAGATTGCCAAGGACTATGAAAAGGAACATCCTGACGTAGAACTGGTCTTCAACTTTGATTCGTCAGGGACACTCAAAAAGCAGATTGAAAACGGTGCTGCCTGCGATGTCTTCATTTCAGCCGCACAAAAACAGATGAATCAGCTCGACAAGACGCAGGACGAAAAAAAGAATCCCGGTCACCTCGACTTCATCATTCCTGATACGCGCATCAATCTCTTAGAAAATCACGTCGTCCTCGTCACGCCGGAAGGCAACCCGGGCCACGTAGAAAACTTCAACGACATGGCAGCAAAACTGCAGGCCGGCTCGATCCGTCTGGTTATGGGCAACAGCGATGTACCTGTCGGCCAGTATACGCAGAAAATTCTGGCCTATTACGGCCTGAACGAACAGGAACTGGCCAATGCCGGCCATATTTCCTATGGCTCTAACGTCAAGGAAGTAACGACCCAGGTTAAAGAAGGCAGTGCCGACTGCGGCATTATTTATGCAACCGATGCGTTCAGTGCCGGCCTGAAACCTCTTGACCAGGCGACAAAGGCCATGTGTGGCCAGGCCATCTATCCCGCAGCGGTCCTCAAAGACAGCAAGCACGTAGCGGCTGCCAAGGATTTCCTGCAGTATTTACAGAGCGATGCAGCTATGAAGGTCTTTGAACACGTCGGCTTTAGCCCTGTGACGGACGGCCAGTGATGGATTGGTATCCGCTCTGGAATAGTCTGCGCATCGCAGCTATTTCCTGTATTCTCGTATTTTTTAGCGGCATTTTTATGGCCTACTATGTGGCCCGCCTGCCCAGCTGGCTGAAAGGGCTGGTCGACGTCATCCTGACCATGCCCCTGGTCCTGCCGCCGACGGTTTGCGGCTGGCTCTTACTGCTGGTCTTTGGCCTCAACCACCCTGTCGGCCAATTCCTGGCCCAGTGGGGCGTACAGTTCGTCATGACCTGGTACGGCGGCGTCATCGCCTCGGCAGTCGTCGCCTTCCCGCTCATGTACCGCACGGCCTGCGGTGCCTTTGAAAGCTTCGATGAAACCCTGGCCTGGAGCGGCCGCACCCTGGGCCTTTCCGATACGTACATTTTCTGGCACATCCGCATGCCCTATTGCCGTCAGGGCATCATGGCCGGTACGGTCCTGGCCTTTGCCCGGGCCTTAGGCGAATACGGGGCGACGAGCATGCTCATCGGCTATATTCCCCATAGCACGGCTACCATTTCGACGACGGTCTATCAGTTATGGCGGACCAATGACGAATACAGTGCCTTTATCTGGGTACTGGTCAATATTGCCATCAGCGCCGTCGTTCTCCTGACCATCAATATGCTGGGCAAACGGAGCCGGACAAGGAGGCAGGCATGAGTTTATCCGTTCAGATCCAAAAACAACTGGGCGATTTCCACTTGTCCGTCCGCCTGGAAACAGGGGCTGGCGTGTGGGGCCTTTTAGGCGCGTCGGGCAGTGGCAAGAGCAAGACCCTCCAATGCATTGCCGGCATCGAACGGCCCGACCAGGGCCGTATTGTCCTCAACGGGCGGGTCCTCTTTGATGCGGAAAAGGGAATCAATGTGTCTGTACAACAGCGGCGCGTAGGGTATTTGTTTCAAAATTATGCCCTCTTTCCGACCATGAGCGTAGAAGAAAATATTGCCTGCGGCGCCCGTTTTCTGAAAAACGGCCGGGAACGGCGGCAGCGTGTGCAGTCCATGATCCGGCGCATGCAGCTCACGGGCCTGGAGCACCTGCGGCCAGCCCAGCTGTCAGGCGGGCAGCAGCAGCGGACGGCGCTGGCGCGCTGCCTCATTAACGAACCGGAAATTCTCCTCCTCGACGAGCCCTTTAGCGCTCTCGACGTATACCTGAAGGAACAGCTCATGGGGGAAATGACCGACCTCTTAGGCCAGTTCCACAAGGACGTCATCGTCGTTACCCATAACCGGGAAGAAGCGTATCAGCTTTGCGATCACCTGGCCATTCTGGCAGACGGGCAGGTCGATGCCTGCGGGACCGTAGAAGACGTTTTTGCAGCCCCGGAAACACGGGCCGGGGCGATCCTCACGGGCTGTAAAAATATCGTCCCTGCCCGTAAGGCAGGCGCGACGACCGTAGCCGTGCCGGACTGGGGCCTTTGCCTGGAAACGGGCCGGCCTGTTCCGGAAGCGGTCCGGGCCATTGCCATACGGGAGCAGGCCTTTTCGGCCGAAGCAGGAGAAAACGAGTATCCTGTAGAAATACTAAAAGTAGTGGACCAGCCTTTTAGCCGGCTCGTCCAGTTCCGCTACCGCAGCCAGACCGTACCGGGGCCGCTTACGTGGCGCCTCGAAACAGGACCCCGCCTGCAGCACCTGCCGGAAAAGCTGGGCGTTGCCGGAACCCATGTTATTCTTTTATACCGCTAATGGTACGCAGAAAGGAACAAGTGACCTATGCATGCACTCTTTGCACGGCTTTTGACAGAGCTTACGGAGGGCCGGGACGTTGTCTTATTGACCATCCTGGATACGAAAGGGTCCACGCCGCGCACAGCCGGCAGTCACCAGCTGATTTTGGCCGATGGTACGACTGTAGGGACTGTAGGCGGCGGCTATCAGGAATATGTAGCCTGTGAAGCCGGCCGTGCTGCCCTGGCAGGCGGGACCTCATGCCTGTTGCCACTGCTCTTGCACAAGAATCCCACCGCCGATATTGGCGGCGTCTGTGGCGGCGAATTGCTCGTATTTTGCCAATACCTGGCGCCTGCTGATGCGGCGGCTATCGCTTTTTTTACTACACTCACGCAGTGTCTGGAGAGCCATCAGCCAAGCTGGCTGGCCCTCGATGTGACGGTCCCGGACCGCTGGGCCATGGCCCTGCAGTACGGTACGCAGCAAGTGACGTGTGAGGCAGCAACAGCGCAGCCGGGCCTGGCCGCCTGTGCCGGTACGGCTCTTACGGCCGAAGGTATACAAGCCCGGCAGGACGGCGTGCTCTATGAGGAAACGCTGGTGCAGCCGCGCCGCGTCATTGTCTTTGGCGGTGGCCACGTAGCGTTGGCCTTAGTGCCCTTATTGACAGGGCTCGATTTCTTTTGTACCGTTGTCGATGACCGGTCTGAATTTGCCAATAGCGAACGCTTCCCTATGGCAGACCAGTGCATTGTAACAGATTTTGCGGACCTTTCACAGCACGTGACGGTCACGCCGGACGATTATGTCTGTATTATGACGCGGGGCCACCTGGGCGACTATGAAGCACAAAAATATGTCCTCACGTGCCACCCCTATTATATGGGCGTCATTGGCAGCCGGGCCAAGCTGGCCTTTGTCCGCAATAAATTAAAACAAGATGGCTTTACTGAAGAAGAAATAAACCGTTTCCACGCTCCTATTGGCCTGCCAATTTCTGCGGCGACGCCGGAAGAAATCGCCGTCAGCATTGCAGCCGAGCTCATTGCCATCCGGGCGAAACGGGAAGGACGTCAAAAAAAAGGTGCCTTTATTTGGAGAGAGGAAACAGATGGAAGCTATCATATATCAAAAGGAACAATCTAAACGCACGGCCAGCCTCTGGCAGAGTATTACCTGTCTCTGTCCGTCCCTGGCACAGGCAGAAGGGCCACAGGTGATAGCCGTCACCGGGGCCGGTGGCAAGACGACGTGTATCATGCGCCTGGCAGAGGAACTCGTAGCCGCCGGCAAACGGGTCCTCGTCGTCACGACGACCCATATGTACAAGCCGGAGAGCCACGGCGTACTGAGCAACGATCCGGCCGTCATCACAGCAGCCCTGGAACGGGACGGTCTGGTCATTGCCGGCCTGCCCTATGGGAAAGACAAAATTGCCTATATTGGCGATGCGGCTTATGAAGCCGTATGTCCGGCAGCCCAGGTGGTGCTCGTAGAAGCTGACGGTGCCCGGCGGCAGCCCTTTAAAATCCCGCGGCCTCTCGAACCGGTACTGCCGGAAACGTGCGACGCCGTCCTGTGCGTAGCCGGCCTGAGCGCCTTAGGCAAACCCCTGAAGAGCAGCTGCTATGGCTGGTCTGAAAGCGAAGCCGCAGCGGAACGGCTGGGCACGACCTTTCCGAAGGAAACCGATAAGGGCAGTACGCCTTTGACTATCAGCCTCTTTGCCGCCCTCTGGGCCAGGGGCAGCCTGGCCGCTTTAAAGGCCTACACGTGGCCGGTCATCGCCATTTTAAATCAGGCCGATACACCGGCACAGCAGCTGGCAGGTGCGTTAATCCTGCAGGAAGCCGGTCTTGCCCAAGGCCTGATTACGTCCTTTGCTGAGGCGGAGGTGTCGTAATGGACATTGCCGTCCTCTACCTGGCTTCCGGCCTGAGCCGCCGCTTTGGCAGTAACAAGCTGCTCTTTCCCGTCGGCGGCCGGCCCTTGTTTCAGTATGGCTTTTGCCACTTGCAGCAAGGTCTGTCCTATGTGGCTGTGCCGGGAATTCACTGGCACGTGGCGGTCGTTACGCCCTATGAGGAGATTGCCCGCTGGTGCAGTGCCCGCGGGGCGGCCGTCTATGATAATCCCTGGGCCAGCGAAGGCCAGGCCGCAGCAATCCGTATCGGCACTAAAGCCACGGCAGCTGCCGACGCCTGGGCGTACTTTGTCGCCGACAGGCCGCGTCTCAAAGCGGCGACGATCGCCTCCTTTTTGACCGGCTATGTCCGTTCCGGCCGTCCTGCCGGGGCCGCTGCCTATGACGGTCACTTAGGCAATCCGGCCATTTTCAGCCACTTGTTCTATAAAGAACTTATGGATCTACGCGGCGATTGTGGTGCCGGCCCTGTGTTACGCCGCCATGCCAAGGACTGCTGGAGCCTGCCTATAGCGGCACAGGAACTGGAAGATATCGATAGAAAAGAAGACGCCCAGCGCCTGGAAAGAGACTGGCAGTCTCACATGGGGAAACCGTAACCCAGTCATGTATGCAAAATTTTCATGCATGACTGGGATTTTTTAGTCACAAAGAGAATGCATATGTGAAAAAATATTACATAATTGTATGTAAAATACACGCGAAAAGAGCCGTTGACTCCCTTGACATTCAAAATAAATCATGTAGAATAGACACATGATTCGTAATAACGACTAAGTTAGTATATGCGAATTAAAAATGAAAGTTTGCCACAGTAGGAAAGGATTGGGAGACATGAAAAAAGCAGAATATTTAACCCCGGTTGTTACCATATTTGATAGAGTAGGAAACATTGACCAGCGCGGCAATGAAATGGTATATGATTTTCTGATTAAAGGCGGCGTAGACGGCATCGTCGTCATGGGCAGTACAGGTGAATTCTTCGCCATGTCCATGGAACAGAAAAAACGCCTCATCGATATTGCCGTTCCGTATATCAAAGGCCGCGTAAAATGCATGATCGGTACGGGCTGCATGAGCGTCCGCGATACAGTCGAACTGTCCAACTATGCCTGCGATGCCGGCGCCGACGCCGTCATGATCGTGTGTCCTTTCTACTTCCCGCTCAGTGACGAAGATATTGAAGCCTATTACGACACGATTCTGCCGCAGATCCGTGGCAACGTCTTCATTTATAACTATCCCGGTGCGACAGGCGACGACGTTACACCGGAAATCACCCTGCGCCTCTTGCACAAACACAAGAACCTCGTAGGCTACAAAGATACGATCGAACTCTTCTCCCATACACGTAAGCTCATCGAAGTGACGAAAGAAGAATATCCGGACTTCATCATTTACTCCGGCTATGACGAAAACCTCGTTCACATCATGCTAAGCGGTGGTAACGGCTGCATCGGCGGCTTATCCAACTTCGCACCGAAGCTGTGCTCCGAATGGTGCCGTGCCATTAATGAAAAGAATTGGGAATATATGTTTGACTGCCAGGAAAAGATCAATGGCTTGATGTATATTTATTCATCCAAGACACCGTTCCCGCAAATTGCGAAAAAAGCACTGAACCTGCAGGGCGTTCCGGTCAGCGAATACTGCATGCACTTCTCCCAGAGACCGCCAACAGTAAAGAAATTACAGGCTTTCATCGATGGAATTGACTTAGAAAACCTGATGAAGAAGAATACGAAAGCCCAGCCCGCAAAGAAAGAAACTAAATAATCGTTAACACGCTCAAGCCGGCCCGTTCATAGCAGCAATGAATGAGCCGGCTTATATTTCATTTTATATATAAATTAAGGCACCTATTCTGTATGAAATTACGAATTCATGCGTATATGCATTGACAGTGGCACAAATTTACGTTACTATGAACTCACATTCACGTGTTAGTTTTTCTACTATTCTGAACTAGACGGTCCACAAGAAGGAAACGCCTGTTCAGATACCAATATATAGTATTAGTGAATGGGTTGAAAAAAAGGAGTGAATAACATGGCAGTAAAGAATTTGTTTGAAAATGATGCCTCCGATTTGATTCTCAAATCCCGCACGCATGCCGATGGTCCTGAAGGGGTACTTCCCTTAACGCCGGAAGCCCTGCGGAATTCGCCAAGTGGCAATATTTTTGGTATGACTATTGATGCCGGCATGGGCTGGGATCCTTCTACGCTCGCTAATGGCGACGTCATGATGATCAGCACGTACGGCGGCCTGAAAAAAGATGACGGCACGACCGTTGCCGTAGGTCTTCATCCGGGCCACTTCGAATTGGATGGCCTCCTGACGGAAGCAGCCAATACGCTGAAATCCATGGGCTACGTTCCCTCCGCTGCCTATGTAACCGACCCTTGCGACGGCCGTACACAGGGCACGACAGGCATGTTCGATTCCCTGCCGTACCGTAACGACGCCGCCCAGGTAATGCGCCGCCTGATCCGTTCCCTGCCTACGCGCAAGGCTGTTATCGGCGTTGCTTCCTGCGATAAAGGTTTGCCGGCTACGATGATGGCCCTGGCCAGCATGCACGATCTGCCGACCATCATGATCCCCGGCGGTGCTACGCTCATGCCGAACAACGGCGAAGATCTGGGTACCGTTCAGACCATCAGCGTCCGCTATGCCAACGATGAATTGTCGTACGACCGCGCTGTCCGTCTGGGCTGCATGGCTTGTGCCAGCGGTGGCGGCGGCTGTCAGTTCCTGGGTACAGCCGGCACCAGCCAGGTTATTGCAGAAGGCCTGGGCTTCTCCATTACCCATTCGGCGCTGGCTCCTTCGGGCGAACCGATCTGGTATGACGTTGCCAAGAAATCGGCCATTGCCGCTATGGGCATGTACAAAGCAGGTATTACGACGAAAGATGTTATTACAGATAAAGCCATTGAAAACGCCATGGTTATCCACGCTGCCTTCGGCGGTTCGACAAACCTCCTGATCCACCTGCCGGCAATCGCTTTCATGGCAGGCTGCAGAGTTCCGACCGTACACGACTGGGCTCGCATCAATAAAGAAGTTCCCCGTCTCGTAAGCGTTCTGCCCATGGGCCCGATCAACTACCCGACAGTTGACGTATTCATGGCCGGCGGCGTTCCGGAAGTTATGCTCCACCTGCGCAAGATGGGCCTCCTCCACGAAGACGTCATGACCGTAACGGGCAGCACCCTCGGCGAAAACCTCGATTGGTGGGAACAGTCCCAGCGCCGTGTGGCTTGCCGCAACCGCCTGAAAGAAATCGACAACCTCAACGTAGACGACGTAATCTTCAGCCCGGAACAGGCAAAAGCCAAAGGTATCGGCTCGACCATTACCTTCCCGACAGGCAACATTGCACCGGAAGGCTCTGTTGTTAAATCGACAGCTATCGATCCGTCCGTTATCGGCCCGGACCACATCTTCCGTCACACTGCCAAGGTTAAATGCTATCCTTCGGAAAAAGCAGCTATTACAGCTCTCAAAAACGATGGCGTACAGGCTGGCGATATCATGGTAGTTATGGCCGGCGGTCCTCTCGGCACAGGCATGGAAGAAACGTATCAGCTGACTTCCGCCCTGAAACACCTGTCCTTCGGCAAACACGTATCCCTCATTACGGATGCCCGTTTCTCCGGCGTATCCACAGGCGCTTGCTTCGGTCACGTAGGACCGGAAGCCCTGGCTGGCGGCCCGATCGGCAAACTGCGTGATGGCGACGTAGTAGAAATCATCGTCGACACGGTAAAACTCGAAGGCAGCCTCAACTTTATCGGTACAGAAGACCACAAGCTGACCTACGAAGAAGGCGCGAAAGTATTGGCAGAACGGGAAACGAACCCGGCCGTTCGTCCGGATCCGGATCTGCCCGATGATACACGCCTCTGGGCTGCACTGCAGGACGTCAGCGGCGGTACCTGGAGAGGTACAGTCTACGATGTAGATAAGATCATTGAAACCCTGAAAGCCGGTAAAGAAGCACTGGCAAAAAAGAATAAATAAGCGGGAATCACCCTCGCTTAGCTGAAAAGAACCCGGTCAGGCAGTGCCTGGCCGGGTTCTTTTCCATTATGAAGGATTACGCTTGTTTTTTATAGACAATAGAGGCTACGCCCAGGAGGATTAAGACCATGCCCAGGGCAATATTCCAGGTCAGCACTTCGCCCAGGCAGAGCACACCGCCCAAGACGCCGATGACCGGTACGACGAGGACGGCCACACCGGCCTTCGCCGCTTCCATATGCTGCAGGATATAATTCCAAAGGAAAAAGCCTGCTGCCGCTGCCAGAAGACCGTTGTAGAGGAGGGCTGCTATACTCATAGGCGTCCAGATAACTGTCGTCTGGCCGCTTCCTTCGGCCCAGAGAAAGAGGACGACGGCGCCAATGGCCATCTGCCAGGCCGTACATTGTAACACATCGCAGGCCGTCAATTTGAGCTTTAGGATCACGCCGGCAATAGCCCAGCCCAGGGCGCCGAGCAGGACGATACAGATAGCCTGGAAATTTGCGTCAAAATGGACATTCATGAGCAGGCACAGGCCGGCCATGGCCGTCGCGATGCCCAGGACCTTGCGGCGCGTGAGCCTTTCGTTCAAAAAGAAATGGGCCAGAATAGCCATAAAGACGGGCATCGTATAATTAAGGACTGCTACCAGGCCGGCACTGAGACTGACGATGCCGATCTGCATGGCCGCATTGTTCAATACGACCTGGGTCATGCCGGAAAGGAAAATCCAGGGCCAATACTTTTTTTTCGGAATCAGCAGATGCCGCCAGGCACAGACGGCGAGCAAGACGAGCGCACCCAGAACGGCCCTGTAGGAAACGAAGAGGACCGGCGGAAAAAAGGCCGTCGACAGTTTCATGACGATCCAGTTAAAGCCCCAAATAAAATACAGCAGCAGTAATGCCTTAATCATGTAGATCACGTCCCGTTTGATGTAGTAGGTAGTATGGAGAATACGTTTATATTATAGCATGGACAGCGGGAAAAGTTTTGCCTGTGCCACCGGGAATTTTGCGGTATAATAGAAGCAATAGCATCCATTCCTATTAAAGGAGATAAAAGACATGACACAGCATGTAACCTATCATACCCTCGTCGTAGAAGGAGCCCCTGTTTTTTACCGCGAAGCCGGCGATCCGTCGCTGCCCAAGCTGGTCCTTTTCCACGGCTTTCCTACGTCCAGCTCCATGTTCCGCGAGCTCATACCGCGCCTGGCCGACGCGTATCATATTATTGCGCCGGATTATCCCGGCTTTGGCCAGTCCGGCGATCCTGACAGGAAGACCTTTGCCTATACCTTCGATCACCTGGCCAAGGTCATGGAAGCCTTCCTCGTAGCGAAGGGCTTTACGGATTTTTCCATGTACGTCTTCGATTACGGCGCACCCATCGGTTTTCGCCTGGCCCTCTGGCATCCAGACTGGATCCGGGCTATCATCAGCCAGAACGGCAACGTCTATGAAGCAGGCCTTGGCAAGAAATGGGAGGCCCGTGCGGCCTATTGGGCCAAGCCGACGGCGGCACTGCGCGAGCAGTATAAGGCTGCCTTTCAGGCAGACGCCGTTATCGGCCAGTACACAGGCGGCGAAGCGCCCGGTTCCGTAAGCCCCGATGGCTATACGCTGGACCTGGCAGCTATGGCCAAGGCTGGACGGGACGAAATTCAGTCGGACCTCATTTGGGATTACCAGACCAACGTCCGCCTCTACCCGGCCTTCCAGCAGTACCTGCGGGAAAACCAGCCGCCTGTCCTCTGCGTCTGGGGCAAGAACGACCCGTCCTTCCTTCCCGCCGGTGCCGAGGCCTTCAAAAAAGACGTGCCCCAGGCCCGGGTCGAACTCCTCGACGGCGGCCATTTTGTCCTCGAAACGCATGGGCCGGAAATAGCAGACAAAATCCGTCATTTCCTGTCCCAGGTACTACATGAATAAGGAGCTGATTGTACGTGAAGTGTGTTGTTTTATTGAGCGGCGGCGTCGATTCGACGACCTGCCTGGCCATAGCCCTGGCCAAATATAAAAAAGAAGAGGTCCTGGCTCTGACGGTCTACTACGGCCAAAAGCACGATAAAGAGCTGCAGGCAGCCCGGGCCGTTGCGGCCCATTATGGCGTAGAGCAGCAGGAAATCAATCTGGCCCAGGCCTTTTCCTATAGTAATTGCTCGCTCCTCCAAAAGAGCGACCAGGCCATTGCCCATACGTCCTATGCAGACCAGCTGGCCGCCCAAGGCGGCGCAGGAACGGTCGCTACGTACGTGCCCTTCCGCAATGGCCTCTTCCTCTCCTATGCCGCAGCCGTTGCCGTCAGCGTCGGCGCCGAAGTCATTTATTACGGTGCCCATGCTGACGATGCAGCCGGCCGGGCCTATCCGGACTGCACGCCCGAATTCGAGACGGCCATGAACACGGCCATTTACGAAGGCTCCGGCCGCACGTGCCACCTGGAAGCACCGCTTCTGGCGTGGAACAAAGCCGGTGTCGTCAAGAAGGGTCTTGAACTGGGAGCTCCCTACGAGCTGACGTGGAGCTGCTACGAAGGCGGCGAAACGCCCTGCGGCGTGTGCGGTACGTGCCGCGACCGGGCAGCTGCCTTTGCGGCCAACGGCGTAGCCGATCCGGCCCTTACCAAGGAGGCTAAGGCATGAGCAAAAGGAGAATCCTCGTCTGCGCAGCCCTGGCAGCCGTCCTCGGCATGGGCCTCATGACGCCCGGCAGCGGCTATGCGGCAGTGAGCGAAAAAAATGATTTCTACCAGGCCGTGAACGAAAAGGTCCTGGCCGAAAAGAAGATCAAGCCTACGGAATCGTCGTGGTCGTGGTTTCAGGAACGGAACCGGGAAAACAAGGAGTTCCTGACGAAAAAAATAGAAGCCCTTGCCAAAAAGCAGGGCACCTACAGGGAAGGGTCGGAAGAACAAAAAATAGCCGACCTCTACCAGTGCATTACAGATCAGAAAACGCGCAACGCTACGGCGCCGGCGCACTTACAGAAACTCGTAGCGCCCCTGCAGGCGGCCAAGACGCCGGCTGAACTGACGGCGGCTGTGTGCGCCCTGCACGACCGGTATGGCATCGACGTCCTCATGGATATGTCCGTCCAGCGCCTGCCCGACAAGCGCCGCTATATTGCCCGCTTTGAAGCGTCCGGCCCGGTCCTTTCCCGCTACGATCTCGAAAAGGAAGCCCAGCCCGGTGCCTGGCAGGACTATCAAACGTATGTCGCCAACGTCCTTACGGCCGGCGGCCTGGCTGAGGATGCTGCCGTCACGGCGGCAGGCCGTATTTTTGCCTTCGAGCAAAAGCTCGGCCCGACGCTGTTGACGAGCGAAGAAATGAACGATATTATGGTCCAAAACCGGCAGGTCTCGCGGCAGGAATTTATTGCCATGACGCCCCATTTGGACGGTGAAGCCTTGCTAAAGGCCTGGCACCTCGAAAAAGAGCAGACCCTGTATCTGGCCGATCCGGCCTATTTGCAGGCCCTTGATGCGGCCTATACGGCAGACAATCTGGACCTCTTCCGCCAGTACTTTACGTTCCGCGTCTATCACCAGCTGGCCCCGTATAGCGATATTCCCCTCCGCGATTTGCGCCAGCACTACCAGAACCACCACTATGGCATCCGCGCCAGCCGCACGGAAAAAGAACAGGCCTCGTACATGCTCCAGTCCCTCATGCCCTATGAACTGGGCCAAATCTACCTAAAGGAACGCTGCACGCCGGAAACGCAGGCAGCCGTCCGGCAGATCATCGATGAAGTCCGTCAGGTCTACCGCAGCCGCCTGGAACAAAATACGTGGCTCACAGCCGCTACGCGGGCAAAAGCCATAGAAAAGCTCGACGGCCTGCGCGTCTTCGTCGGCGGCCCGGCTGCGGACGACAAGCCGCTCATTGAAGATATGCACGCTGTCGTACCGGAAGGGAAGGGCGGCGACTTGCTTACCAATATCCTGCAAAACGAAGCCTGGGCAGCCAAGGAAGAAGAAAAGCTCGTGGGGACAGACTTTAATCCCGATAAATGGTACGCTTTTAATCCGCAGGACGTCAACGCTGCCTACATTTCGGATAACAACAGCATTACCATTCCGGCAGGTATCCTGCAGGCTCCCTTCTATGACAGCCACGCATCGCGCGGCACCAATCTGGGCGGCATTGGCGTCGTCATTGGCCACGAAATATCCCACGCCTTCGACCCGAACGGCAGCCATACCGATAAGGACGGCAATCTCATCGACTGGTGGACGCCGGCCGACTACGCGGCCTTCCAGAAGCGGGCTTCTGCCTTTGCGCCCTATTATAGCCGCTACCAGCTGGCGCCGGGCCTCTACGAAAACGGCCAGCTCGTCATGAACGAAGCCATTGCCGATTGCGGCGGCCTCTCCGTAGCCACGGTTATTGCCGGCACCGATGAAAGCGTACGGCGCGACCTGTATAAGAGCTTTGCCGCCATCTTTGCCTCGAAATATACGGACCAGCTCCTCTATCAGCTCGTAAAACTCGATCCCCACCCGAATGGCAAGGCCCGTGTCAACGGCGCCCTTTCCTCGACAGAGGGCTTCTATAAGGCCTACGACATCGTCCGCGGCGACGGCATGTACGTAGGGCCGGACCAGCGGGTCAGCCTCTGGTAAGCATATTTTGCAGAATACTGACAGTTTTATGCTTGCATTCTTGTGGTCGATACGATACAATCACAATGAAAGAAGGTCTTATCTTAGGGTAAGGCCTGCTCCCCAAGTGGGACAAAAAACGTACCCCTGGGACGAAAAATGAAAAGCTTAGTCTACGATCTGGTATTGTAAGGAGGATCTTATGAGAAAGTACATCGCACTCATTGCGCACGATGCCAAAAAAGACGCCATCGTCGCATTGTCAACTACATTTAAAGCTGTATTATCCCGCTATCCTCTCGTGGGAACAGGCGAAACGGGGCTCCGCATCGAAAACGAAACGGGCCTTTCCGTCCAGAAAATGCAGCCCGGTCCTATGGGCGGTGACCAGCAAATCGGCGGCATGATCGCATCGGATCAGGTCCTGGCCGTTGTCTTCCTGCGCGATCCCCTGACGGCGCAGCCGCACGAACCAGACGTATCGGCCTTTCTGCGCCTTTGCGACGTCCACGCCGTACCGGTGGCGACGAATGTAACCAGTGCCCGCATCCTTCTGACCGTGTTGGATACGCAGCCTGACTTGTTTTAATGTAGCGAAAAGGAGTCATTACCTATGTATAAAAAGACAAAAATCGTATGTACCCTGGGCCCTAGCTCGAATACGCCGGATATCCTGGCAAAAATGATTCAGGCCGGCATGAACGTCGCCCGCTTTAATTTCTCCCATGGATCCCATGCAGAACATAAACAGCGCATCGAAATGGTACGCAACGTAGCGCGCAACCTCAACGTTCCCGTCGCCCTCATGCTCGATACGAAGGGGCCGGAAATCCGCCTGGGCCTCTTCAAAAACGGCTCGGTAGAGCTCGTCGAAGGCCATGAATTTACCTTGACAGCCCGCGACGTCGAAGGCGATGAAACCATTGCCTCCATGAGCTACAAGGACCTGCCCAAGGAAGTCAAAGCCGGCGACCACATCCTCCTCTCGGACGGCCTGGTCAATCTCGTCGTCACGTCTGTCGAAGGCGACGACATTCATACGAAAATCCTCAACAGCGGCAAGATGAGCGACCGCAAGCGCGTCGCCGTGCCGGGCATTGCCATCAACCTGCCGGCCGTATCGGAAACGGACGAAGCGGATATCGAATTCGGCATCCACATGAACATGGACTGGATCGCCGCTTCCTTTATCCAGCGCGGCAAAGACGTCCTCACCATCCGCCGTATCCTGGAAAATCACGACAGCCACATGAAGATCATCTCCAAGATCGAATGCAAGGCTGCTGTCGACAATATCGATGAAATCATCAGCATGAGCGACGGCATCATGGTAGCCCGTGGCGACCTCGGCGTAGAAGTACCGGCTGAAGAAGTACCGACCCTGCAGAAGCTCCTCATCCACAAATGCCAGATGGCAGGCAAGCCCGTCATTACGGCAACGCAGATGCTCGAATCCATGTGCAGCAACCCCCGTCCTACACGGGCTGAAACGAGCGACGTAGCCAACGCTATCCTCGATGGTACCGACGCGGTCATGCTCAGCGGCGAAACGGCCGGCGGTCTCTACCCGGTAGAAGCCGTACAGACCATGGCCCGCGTAGCTACCTATACGGAAAGCCAGTTCCCGCCCCGCGCCTATGTAGATGAAAATGCCGGCTCGGCAACGACGACGGAATCCATCGGCAAGGCCACTGTAAAGATCGCCCAGGACCTGCACGCCGCAGCCATCATCGCCTCGACCGAACGGGGCGGCACAGCCCAGATGGTGTCCAAATACCGTCCGACGTGCCCGATCATCGCCGTTTCGACTCATGAAAATATTGTCCGCCGCCTGCAAATGAACTGGGGCATCCAGGCCATTTTGGGCCAGGAAGGCAATACGACCGATGAAGTCGTCGACAACGCCATCTATGCCGCCTTAGATGCAGGCATTATCAAGGCCGGCGACCTCGTCGTCCTCACGGCCGGCGTACCTGTAGCCAAGGCCGGCTCGACCAATATGATCCGCGTCCAGGTCGTCGGCGACGCCCTCCTGCGCGGCACCGGTATTGGCCGTAACTCCGCTATCGGCTCCGTCTGCATCGGCACCAGCCTGGCAGACCTGCAGAAGAACTTCAAGGACGGAGATATTCTCGTCGTCCGCGCTGCCGGTACAGAATACGTAGACTATATGAAACGGGCCAGCGCCATCATTTCCGAAGAAGCAGGCCTGACCAGTGAATCGGCGATCGTCGCCATTACCTTCGGCATTCCGACCATCGTCGGCGCTGCCCATGCAGCAGACCTCCTGGAAAACGGGGAAGTCGTCACAGTCGATGCCGGCAGAGGCACTATTTTCCGCGGCAAAGCCAACGCCCGCTGATATATCATACAAAAAAACGGTTTCTTTCCTCAAAAGGGGAAGGAAACCGTTTTTATTTGTCTGAAATCAGAAGCAGATACTTTCGCCGTCTTCGGGCATGACGTAGTTTGTGACCTGCCGTTTGGCCAGGAGACCGCGCATGGTATAGCGCGTAATGGAGGCGTGGGAAACATTATCCATGTGCGTAATGAAAATCGTTGCGTCCGGTACGGTGGCAGCTACACAGGCGACGTCTTCGTCGTTCATGATCAGGCGGCCGCACGTGCTTTCTTCAGCAGCACAGGCGTTGACTGTGACGACGGCCGGCTGGAAACGGCGCAGCGTAGCCTGCACGTCCGGGTACCAGATCGTATCCCCGCTGATGTAAAGTGTTTTTTCCTGCGCTGCCGTCAGGACGACGCCCATGGTGTGGCCACACGGCACCAGGGTGCCGTGGCGGGACGGTACGCGGTTCAGCGTAATAGCGCCAAAGGCAGTACCTGCAGCCGCTACGATGCGGACGTCTGTAAAGCCCGATTTCCGGCAAATGGCTGCGTCTTCTTCGTCCTGGACGAAGGCCGGCGTCCCTTTGTCCAGGGGCGCGCCGACAGTGCCATCGGCAGCGAGATCGATGTGGTCGGCATGGAGATGGGTAAAGATATAGCCGTCGACGCCGGCGAGGATATCCGTTACCGGCAGGGGCAGGTCAAAAATCGGCATGGCAATCTGCATCTTTACCGGATCCGGTACCTGGTAGGCGTGGCCGGGAATATCGGCCATGGCACCCATACCGCCTTTTTTTACCAGCCAGGGATCGATGAGAAAGGTCTTGCCGGCGTACGTGATTTTGTTGGTTGCATTGCGGATCTGCTGTATTTCCATTATTATTCCTCTTAACGTAAATACTATACATGTTGACAAATAATGAACACCTTGTATAGTATTTAGTATAGCGCGCGAGAGCGAGAATGCAATGGACAGATAGCGGGAACTGTCACGTTCCTGCACAGATAGAAAAAATTGTCTAAAATGAGGTGCTCATGATGGAAGAAAAAACACGCAAGACAGACCGGCGCAGCCGCTATACGTGCCGGGTCATTAAGGAAACACTGCTGGCCCTATTGAAGGAACGGCCTTTTACCAAGATCAACGTCTCCCAGCTTTGCCGTGCGGCCGATTTGACGCGGGGGACCTTTTATCTTCATTATCGCGATCTCTACGACGTCCTCGACGACGTTCTCGAAGAAGCCCTGCATCTGACCGAAGGGGATTTCACGGAAAAGGAATTTTGGCAGCTCCTGGAGCTCGTCGAAAGCGATGCGGCATCCCTGCCGGAACGGCTCCTGCAGCAGTATTCCCTCCTGCCTGTGTGCCAGCGCGTAACGGACATACCGGCCTACCGCGTCCTCTTTTTGGATGAAACCATTGCCTCGTACGTCCTGCAGTTTATTTTTCGCCGTGAAAAGAGCCGCTCCCTGCCGTTTTTGGAAAACTATCTGCACGTAGATGAAGCCATGGCCGAGCGTATTTTCCTCTTTTTCGTCGCCGGCGCCTTTGCCGTCAACCAGCACGGGAAATGGCAGAAGGATCCGGCCTGGTATGCGTTTCAAAGCCTTATCCTGCAGATGTTCAGCCGTATTCCTAAGGGAAACGAATAAGCAAAAAAACACCCCAGCCGTGTGACTGGGGTGTTCGTATACCGGGCTAAGGCTTAGCCGAGGATTTTCTTCAGGTCTTCTTCCGGAGTGCTGATCGGAGTGATGTTGAAGTTGTCTACGAGGTACTGCAGAACATTCGGGGAAAGGAATGCCGGCAGGGACGGTCCGAGGTAGATGTTCTTCAGGCCCAAATAGAGGAGGGTAAGGAGGATGCAGACAGCCTTCTGTTCGTACCAGGAAAGAACGAGGGTGAGCGGCAGGTCGTTTACACCGCAATCGAAGGCTTTAGCCAAAGCGACAGCAACCTGAATAGCGCTGTAGGCGTCGTTGCACTGGCCCATATCCATGATGCGCGGCAAGCCGCCGATGGTGCCGATATCGAGGTCGTTGAAACGATATTTGCCGCAAGCCAGGGTCAGGATAACCGTATCCTTCGGTGTCTGTTTTACGAATTCCGTGTAGTAGTTACGGCCCGGACGTGCACCGTCGCAGCCGCCTACGAGGAAGAAGTGTTTAATGGCGCCGGCTTTGACAGCGTCGATGACTTTGTCAGCTACGGAAAGAACCGTGCCGTGGCCGAAGCCTGTCATAACCGTGGAGCCGCCGTTGATGCCTGTGAAGTGCTGGTCTTCACTGTAGCCGCCTAATTCGAGGGCTTTGTTGATAACCGGTGTAAAGTCTTTGTCTTCGCCAATGTGTGTCAGGCCGGCATAGGAAACGACTTCCGTCGTGAATACGCGGTCTGCATAGGACGGACGGGGCGGCATGAGACAGTTCGTCGTGAAGAGGAACGCGCCGGGAACGTTAGCAAATTCTTTCTGCTGGTTCTGCCAAGCTGTACCGAAGTTGCCTTTCAGGTGTTTGTATTTCTTCAGTTCCGGATAGCCGTGGGCCGGGAGCATTTCGCCATGTGTATAAATGTTGATGCCCTTGCCTTCGGTCTGTTTGAGGAGCAGTTCCAGGTCTTTCAGGTCATGGCCTGTAACGACGATGAACGGTCCTTTTTCGATGGTCATGGAAACTTCCGTCGGAACCGGTGTGCCATACGTGGATGTATTGGCTTCGTCGAGCATTGCCATGCAGGCCAGGTTGGCTTTGCCTGTTTCCATGACGATCGGCAGGAGTTCTGCCATGCCCCAGTCTTCGCCGAGAGCAGCCAGGCCTTTTACGAAGAACGTATCGACTTCTTCGCTGGTCTTGCCGAGCATCAGTGCATGGTATGCATAAGCAGCCATGCCGCGCATGCCGAAGAGGATGAGGGATTTGAGGGAACGGATATCTTCGTTGGCATCCCAAATCTGTTTTACATCGTAGTCGGAAGCAGCGCTGCCGCCTAACGCAGCTGTTTCTGCATGTACTTTGTCCAGCATAGCCTGGATGGTTACGACATCGAAGTCAACGTTCGTAATCGTTGTGAACAGGCCTTCGAGGACGATGCGGTACGTATGAGCCGTAGCCGTTGCCGTCTTGCACGTACGTGCCAGGCCGATCAGGGCACCTGTTAATTTGTCCTGCAGGGCTGCAGCTTCTGCGGATTTGCCGCATACGCCGGCGCAACCGGTACAACCGGTACCGCGGGCTGTCTGTTCACATTGAAAGCAAAACATCTGTTGTTCCATCTTCATTACCTCCTGATGATCTATTCGTTAATTAAAAGAGAAAGCGTTCTGTAAGCGCAGTTCCTTACTGCTCTTACAGTATAGCCTGTAGAAATAATAAAGTCCGTTGCATATACAACAGCAGCAGATTTTTTCTATGAGTATATTATATCATATAATTGAATTTGTGATATGATGTGATTATAATGAAAGGGTGATCAACATGACCTGTAAAGAAGAAAAAAAGGCTCTGCGCCAGGCTGTGCAGCAAGGTGTGCGGCAGCTGCCGGAGGACTATTGTAAAGCCGCTGATGCGGCCATTTTCGAGCATATCCGCGCACTGCCGGAATACGCCGCCGCCAAGACCGTATTCGTCTTCGTCGGCATGGACTGGGAAATCCGTACGCAGCCCCTGATTGAAGACATGCTGCGAGCCGGGAAAATCGTCGGCGTTCCCTTATGCACAGGCAAGCGGACCATGGAAGTACGCCGCATTACGGGTATGGACGACCTGGAAAAAGGCTTCTACGGCCTGCTCGAACCGAAAGCCCATACAGCGCTCCTCCGTCCGGACGAAATCGATTTGGGCCTCATCCCCTGCTGTACCTGTACGGCTGGTGGTGACCGCCTGGGCTACGGCGCCGGTTTCTACGACGTCTATCTGGCCCAGAGCCACTTCCTGCGCGTCGTCCTCTGCCGCAGCCGCACCATGTCAGAAACAGTACCTGTAGAAGAACACGACCAGCCGATGGACGTCGTCATTTCCGAAACGGGCATCAGACGCACAGGCCGCAACTCACGCTGAAAATAGGCAAGTGCCCAAGCGGGCATGCGCCTGTTTCACTATATAATAGGGTAGAAAGAGGGATTTATATGACAAAATTTTCGAAACGCTGGTCTGATCCGGCACTGGTAGAAACGTGTGATGTCATGGACAGACTGTTTCAGCCCATGACCGCCGCCGATGGCATTGCCTTCAGCATTGGCTCGCCGGCCCAGGAAGCCTTGCCGGTCGATGCACTGCGGGAAATCTCGCAGGACGTGTTCCGCCGTGACGGACGAGGGGTAGAAGCACTGGCGTACGGCACGAAAATGGGCATCCGCGATTTGCGCGAAATTATTGCCGCCCAGCTCTTAGCACCTAAGGGCGTAGAAACGACAGCCGACAACATCCTCATTACGGCCGGCGGCCTGGAAACGATGAAGCTCATGTGCGACGTCTTCCTCGACCCGGGCGATGTAGTCCTCGTCGAATCGCCGACCTTCGTCCACTGCGTCATGATCTTCCAGATCTTCAATGCCGTCTGCATTCCCTGCCAGATGGATGACCAGGGCCTGATCCTGGAAGACGTAGAAGCAAAAATCAAAAAATACCATCCTAAGATGATTTATACGGTACCGACCTTCCAAAACCCGACAGGCGTCACCCTGGCCCAAGATCGCCGGCAGAAACTGGCCGAATTGGCAGAAAAATACGATATCCTCGTCCTCGAAGACGATCCCTACCGGGATATCCGCTTTAAAGGCAAAGACCTCTTGCCCATCAAAGCCTTTGACCAGACCGGGCACGTCGTACTGGCCAACAGTTTCTCCAAAATCTTCTCGCCCGGCAGCCGTCTGGGCTACGTCGTCGCACCGGACGATATTATGGAAAAGATTTCCTACGCCAAAGTGGCGACGAACTCCCATTCCAGCAAGATATCGGAAGTCCTGGCGGCAGAATTCTTCAAACGGGGCTACTTCCCGGAACATCTCAAACGCATTTGCGCCCTCTACCGGGAACGCTGTGCTGTCATGATGGACGCCATCGACACATATTTCCCGGCCGGGACAAAGCATACCTATCCTGACGGCGGCCTCTTTACGTGGGCCGAACTACCTGGCGACATCGATACGACAGAACTTCTCAAGGAAACGATGGACCAGCTGCACATTTCCTTCGTAGCCGGCAGCGGCTTCTACGTCGAAGGCGGTGATGCAGGCAAGCACTGCATGCGCATCAGCTTTGGCGCCGTCACACCGGAAAAAATTCAAGTCGGCATTAAACGCCTGGGCGACTACATCAAAACGAAACTATAAACCATATATACAAAAACGCACCCTTGCACGTCCTAAGGCCTTCCCTTAGACGCGGCACGTGTGCGTTTTTTTGTCGTACGTATTTATATTTTCAAAAGCTGGCGCAAACACGGCTCGAGCAAAAGCCCCTCCCGCAGGTCGCCGCTCGTAGAACGCGTGTAATCGACAGCATAATCGATAAAATTCGTAGCCAAATCGGTGGCCCTGTGAATAGACACGCCCTTTAGCGTAGCCCCGGCGATGACACTGGAAAAAACGTCGCTGACACCGGGAATGGCCGTATCAATCTTTTGCACTTCCCGCTCATAATAGGCAGCCGTTTCCTCTTGCAGACAAAAATGGCGGCTTTTTTTCTGGGTCTTCGGAATATCCGTAATCACTACATCCTTCGGCCCCATACGCTTCAACAGCTGGGAAACCACCAGCACCTCGTTGAGGACAGAACCCTTGCGAAGATCAGCTTTGATCCCCGTCAAAACGCAGGCCTCTGCCAAAGTAGGCGTAATGATCGTAGCCTTACTGATGAGCTTCTTCATGAGCCGCAGCCGCTTAGCCGTACAAGCAGACGCTTTTTCATAAGGAGAAGGAGCCAGAATCGGATCGACAATAACCTTAGTATCAGCCTGGGACAAAGCCTCAATCGCCTCAAGGGCAACGAGAAAATGCGCATCATCAGAGAGCTTGCCAATATAAATGACCGGAAAAGAACAACCGGACTCCTTCAACTTGGCAATAAAACTCTTCATAACCCCGGACGTATCAGCCGATTCGTACTCCCTAAACGCCGGACTATGACTGTGCAGGGACAAAGGCATAGAGCAGACCTGAAAACCTAAGGTCGAGATGATTGGCACAACGGCAGATAAGGCACAACGGCCATAGGAATACAGGTCGTGGAGGGCTAAAACCCGCTTAGTAAACATGTAATCACCTCTTGATATAGTTGTTATACTTATGAATTATAACGTATTGCCTCATGTATTTCAAGCATAAAATTATAATATAAAAGTATAAACTTTCATTTTTATGCATTTGACTCATACCGAATCGCTTCTGTTCCCATGCGTGCGCCTATTTGGTATTTGACACTTGGGAAGTAATAAAGAGCCAGGAATGCCTTCACACAGGCATTCCTGGCTCTTTTTGCCTGAGAAAAAAGTGAGTACTTTTTTGTCTGTTTAGTCGCTTTTAAAATTTTTTCGTTTGTTTTTCATTGCGTATTTCGTAAGCTGTACAAAACCCCAAGGCGTTATGGATAGTGCCGGTAATCGTAGTACGTCTGTACGCCGTCACCTCATACTTTGTAGGTGGTTGCAGAAATACCATATCCCGGTACATAGCGAATTGCGTCTCTTCCCATGGCTACGCCTATTTGGTAAAATAAATGAAAACATAATTTATCATAACAAGGAAATGAAGGAGTAGCGTATGGGACAAGAAGGAAATATCCATATGGGATTGAGCGTGAAGGCGATGATTTTCCATAATGGCAAGATGCTGCTGTTACAAAAAAATGATCCCGAAGGGAAGCATCCGTGGGAGCTGCCTGGCGGCGGCTTGTGTCGTGATGAGGATTTTTTGGCGGCTCTGCGCCGGGAGGTGCAGGAAGAGACGGGCCTTGCGCCGCATATATTGGCAGTAGCCGGCACGTGGTGCTATCAAAAGAAGGACGGGCAGTTCCTCAATGGTGTCATTTTTACGGCCCTTTCCCAGACGGAAGACGTAGTGTTATCTTCTGAGCATTGTGCGTATCGCTGGGTGCAGCCTGAAGAGGTAGGGTCGTATCCCTTGCAGGAATCGCTGCGCGCTTCGTTCCGGCAGATGCGCCGGTATGATTATGAACGGCAGGAGCTGCTCTTGCAGGCTGTCTTGGCAGGTGTAGCTGATGAATAAAGATGCACAGCAGAAGGCTCCCTTTGCAGACGCTTTGGACGCGTACTGTCGGCTCCACATGGTGCCCTTCCATACGCCGGGCCATAAATTGGGACACGGTGCACCGCAGCGGCAGCGGGAGCTTTTTGGCGAGGCCCTGCGCAGTGACCTGGGCCTCATGTATGCCCTGGATGACCTCTTTCAGCCGGAAGGGCCATTGAAAGAGGCCATGGAGCTGGCTGCCGATTTGTACGGTGCCGGGAGAACGTTTTTCTCCATCAACGGTACGACGGCCTGTATTGAGGCCATGATCCTGGCTGTCTGCCAGCCCGGTGATACGATCTTGATTCCCCGCGAGGCCCACCGCAGTGTCATGAGCGGCCTCATCCTGAGCGGCGCCGTGCCGGCCTATATGGAAAGCCGCTTTGCCCCGGCTGAGGAAGTGTCCCTCGGGCCGGACGCAGCCAGCCTGACGGCAGCTATGGAGGCCCATCCGGAGGCCGTGGCTGTCCTCTTTACGTATCCTACGTACGACGGCATTGCCGGCAAGCTGCAGGAAATGACGGCCCTGGCCCATGCCCGGGGCCTGACCGTGTTGGTCGATGAAGCCCACGGTGCCCACTTGGCCTTTCACGATGACCTGCCAAAGGATGCCCTGGCGTGCGGCGCCGACTGTGTGGCCCAAAGCACGCATAAGCTGGCCGGGTCACTGACGCAGACGTCCATGCTGCACTGCCGTCAGGGCTTTGCCGGTACGGACCGCGTGGCCGCCGCTATGGCCCTGGTCCAGTCGACGAGTCCCCACTACTGGTTTTTGGCGTCCCTCGATTTGGCGCGGCAGCAGCTGGCCCTGTTTGGCGAGGCCGAAGAAACGCGCTTGCTGGCCCTGGCCAGGGAAGCCCGGCAGGCCTTGAACGGCCTGGCCGGTATTCGCTGCTTTGGCAAAGAAATCCTGCGCTACGATGCCGTCGGCGGTTTTGATGAAACGAAGCTGACCATCGATTTTTCCGGTCTCGGCCTGTCCGGCAGAGAAGCAGAGCTGCTCCTGCGCAAGGCAGGCATCGAAGTAGAGCTCACGGCAGGCAGTCACGTCCTGGCCCTCCTGGCTTTAGGCGACGACGACCGGAGCGTCCACGCCCTCGTCGAGGCCTGCCGGACTATTGCCGCCGGGCGGACTGTAGTAACAACGCAGGGCCTGCGGGACGAAGCACCCTTGCCGGTGCCGCACGTCGTGCTGCCGCCGCGGCAGGCCTGGTATGCCCGGCGCGAATGTGTACCCCTGGCGGACAGTGCCGGCCGTATTGCCGCCGAAAATGTGACCTTTTATCCGCCGGGAATTCCCGTCCTGGCAGCGGGTGAAGCCGTGACTACCGAGGCCCTGGCCTATATCCGGGGCAAGCTGGCTGCAGGCTATGAAACGAACGGCGCAGCCGATCCGTCCCTGCAGACGTTGCAGGTAGTCCGGGAGTAAAGAAAGGAAGAAGAGCATGTCTGGAAAATTATTCATTATAGAAGGGGGCGACGGCAGCGGCAAGGCGACGCAGACCCGGCTCCTGTACGAGCATTTACAGCGTGACGGGCGCCCTGTCCGGGCCGTAAGCTTTCCCGATTATGACAGCGATTCGAGTGCCCTCGTGCGCATGTATTTGCGCGGCGACTTTGGCAGCGATGCCAACGCCGTTAATCCCTACGCGGCGTCGGCCTTTTATGCCGTCGACCGCTACGCGTCGTATCAGCGCGGCTGGAAGGATTTCCTCCAGGCAGGGGGCATCGTCCTGGCTGACCGCTATACGACGAGCAATATGCTCTACCAGATGATCAAGTTTGAGGCGCCGGCAGAACGGACGGCCTATCTCGACTGGCTGGAGGATTTTGAGTTTAACAAAATGGGCCTGCCCCGGCCGGACCAGGTCTTTCTCCTGGACGTTCCCTTAGCTGTGACGGAACAGCTCATGCAGGAGCGCCAAGGCAAGACCGGCGGGGCGACCGGCGATATTCATGAAAAGAATGAAGACTTTCTGCGCAAATGCCACGCTGCCTATGCGGCCCTGACCGACCGCTACGGCTGGCAGCGCCTGGCGTGTACAGAAGGAGGCCGTATGCGTACGCCTGAAGCGGTGCACGCAGAGCTGTACCGTTTGGTGCAACGCGAGCTGGGCTGCTAACCAGGCGTGCCTGCCGCCCTGTCAGAGGGGCCGGCAGGCCTTTTCTTTTGCCTTGTCAAGGCCTTGCCTATAGACTTTACGGGCTTTTTTTTTTATAATAGAAAAGATTAGACAGTTTTTGCAGTAAGGAGGCGGAAACAGATTGGACAGAACCTATTTTGATGCTGTCATTGGTCATGAATCGATCAAAGAGCAGCTGCTCCGTTTTATCTCTTCCGGCCGCCTGCCGCACGCCATGGTTTTTGCCGGTCCGGAAGGGCTGGGAAAGTTGCCCATGGCCCAGGCTGTAGCGTCGACCCTCATTGGGCGGCCGCTCTTTCCGGGACTTTCTGATCTGGTGTGTGATGAAGCACATCCCTTCTATCAGGACCGGGATGAAGCCTATTATCTGGATCTGATCGGTACGATGCTGCGCGTCAGCCAGTTCCGGCAGCTTCAGGAAAAGCTCATCCTGCATGCTGAGGGAAACAGGATTTGCCTCATCAACCACGGCGAAACGATGAACAAGGAATTCGCCAATTGTATGTTAAAGACCTTAGAAGAACCACCGGCAGGTGTTCATTTTATTCTCATTACCAATCAGCCGGATCTCTTGCTGCCGACGATCGTGTCCCGCTGCGCCATGGTGACCTTTGGCGCCGTCAGCGACGGGGAAATGCGGGACGGCCTCATCCGTACCCGCGGCGGTACGGCAGCTGACTATGAGCAGGCCGTCCTTTGGGGCGGCGGCAATGTGGCCCGCGTGCTGGAGCTGTTGGCCGGGCAGGGCCTTGAAAATGCCCGCCGGGCCTTGGAGTTTCTCCAGGTCATGTCCCGCCACGCCTGCCCGTACGCCAAGGGGATGACCCTGACGGCCTCGTTGACGAAGGCCGACGCGGCTGATATATACCGCTGGCTGAGCATGCTGCTGCGGGATCTGGTAGTCCTGCGCCGGGGCGTGCCGGCGGCACAGCTCCGCTTACAGCAATATGGAGAAGAATTGACGGCACTGCTGCCGTATTGGCCGGATGCAGGTATTTTCTCACTGCTGCAGGTGCTCGATGAAGCCGGCGAAGCACTGCGGCGTCACGTCAATGGACGTCTGGTTTGGGATTATGTATGCATTCGCTTTATTAAAGAACGAGGAGGGCATTAGGTGATAGTTGTTGGCATCCGTTTTAAAACGGCAGGGAAAATCTATTATTTTGATCCGACAGAAATTCCCTTGGCCGAAGAAGACGGCGTTATTGTAGAAACGGCCCGCGGTATGGAATTTGGCACGGTAGCTATTGCCCCGCGCAGTGTCGCCGCGTCGGAAGTCGTCCAGCCGTTAAAGCCGATTATCCGCAAGGCAACGCCCAAGGATTTACGGCAAGTAGAACGTAATAAAGAACGGGAAAAGAAGGCCTTTACGATTTGCCTGGAAAAAATCGCAAAACATAAACTGCCCATGAAGCTCATCGACGTGGATTATACCTTCGATATGGGCAAAATCATATTTTTCTTTACGGCCGATGGCCGCATTGATTTCCGTGAGCTCGTCCGCGATCTGGCTTCGGTCTTCCGGACACGCATTGAACTGCGCCAGATCGGCCTGCGCGATGAAGCCAAGATGATCGGCGGCGTCGGCTATTGTGGCCGGCCCCTGTGCTGTGCGTCCTTCCTGGGTGATTTCAAGCCCGTATCGATCCGCATGGCCAAGGGCCAGGGACTGTCCCTGAACCCGACGAAGATTTCCGGCATTTGCGGCCGCCTCATGTGCTGCCTGCGCTATGAAAATGATCTCTATACGTCAGGCGAGCTGAAGTGCCAAAATTGCCACAAGGCCTGTGAGCACCAAAAGCCGCCTCAGGTGGGCCAGCGGGTCATTACCGATGACGGTTTGGGCACAGTCCTGCGCGTACACATGAAGGACCACACCGTCAAGGTACAGCTCGAATCGGGACACAACGTGAACGTGCCCTGGTCGGACGTAGCGGAAGTCGAACATGACAGTTGAACTGGCCCGCACATGAACGGCTCGACGACCTCGTCCTCGATGGCATGAAGCTCATTCAGCGGGATGACCAGTTTTGCTTTTCCCTCGATACGGTCCTCTTGGCCCATTTCGGGCCTGTACCGCACGGGCCGGCCCTCGATTTGGGGACGGGGACGGCGGCCATTCCGCTCATCCTCAGCGCCCGCGGCGCCAAAGACGTGACCGCTATGGAGCTCAATCCGGTCATGGCCGATATTGCCCGGCGCAACGTGGCCCTCAACCACAAGGAAGGGTGCATCCGGATCGTCGAAGGCGATTACCGCCACATAGAGGACTATTATGCCAGCGGTGCCTTTGCCGCGGTCTACGTCAATCCGCCGTACCGGGAAAAGGAACGGGGCGCTTACAGTGAAAAGGACGGCGTCCGCCGGGCACGGCATGAAGAAACGGCTACCCTTACGGAGGTGCTGGCAGCGGCGGCGTATGCCCTCAAGTTTCACGGCCGCTTCCGTATGGTCCATATTACAGAGCGCCTGACCGATATTATGACGGCCATGCGCCAGGCCGCCATTGAACCCAAGGTGGTCCGCTTTATTCACGGCCGGCCGGACAAACCGGCCAAGCTCTGCCTCATCGAGGGCATCCGCGGCGGCAATCCGGGCCTTTGCGTCCAGCCACCGCTCATTGTGCATGAAGCAGACGGTGCCTATTCAGCGGACGTCCTGGCCATGTATGGCAAAAACTGACAGAGCCGCCATTAGGGAGGTTGTTATGGCAGAGGTTTTTCAAAAAGGAACATTATATTTATGTGCGACGCCCATTGGCAATATGGAAGATATTACCTACCGGGCCGTTCGCTGCTTGCGCGAAGCCGATCTCATCGCGGCAGAAGACACGCGGCATACGCGCTTATTGCTCGCGGCCTATGAGATCGATACGCCTCTGACCAGCTATCACGAGCACAACAAGGCAGAAAAAGGGCCACAGCTCATCGCACGGCTCGAGGCCGGTGAGATGATTGCCGTCGTCAGCGATGCCGGCATGCCGGCTATTTGTGATCCCGGCAGCGACCTCGTCCGCCTGGCCTTAGAAGCAGGCGTACCCATCGTGCCCTTGCCCGGTGCCAACGCCGGCCTGACCGGCCTCATTGCTTCCGGCATGGATACGACGCGCTTTACCTTTGCCGGTTTTCTGCCAAAGACAAAGAAGCACCGCCTGCCCGTATTGGAGGAATTAAAGCCCTATACGGGGACGCTCATCTTTTACGAAGCGCCGCACCGGTTGCTGACGGTCCTCAAGGAAATGCAGGCCGTCTTAGGCGATCGCAAGGCTGTGCTCTGCCGGGAGCTGACCAAGCGCTACGAAGAGTACCGGCGCGGTACGCTGGGCGAACTGCTCGAAGCCCTGGCTAGTCAGGACATACGCGGCGAGTTCGTCGTGCTCGTAGCCGGCGCTGCGCCGCAGGCAGAAGCTGAGGACGGACAAAGCGAACAAGATTATACATCCCTGGTCCGGGAACTGATGGCTCAGGGAATAGATAAAAAACAGGCTATACGCACGGTGGCGCAACGCAGTGGCGTCAGCCGCCGCACGGTGTATCAGGCTGTTCTGGCAACAGAAAACCAGTAAACCCTGCAGGAGATGCTGAGGCATCAGCGGTATGTCGGGTACACGAGCCGGCTCATTTGCCGGCAGAGGAGGATTTATCATGACAGAAAAGAAAAAGTATTTTATTACCACCCCCATTTACTATCCCAGTGCCAAGCTGCATATCGGCCATACGTATTGCACGACCATTGCCGATTCCCTGGCGCGTTTCCATCGTCTGCGCGGCGATGACGTATTTTTCCTTACCGGTTCCGATGAACACGGCCAGAAAATACAGCGCGCTGCCGAAGCCAAAGGCATGACGCCTCTCGAATACGTCGATGGCATCGTAGCACTGTTCCAGGATTTGTGGAAACGCCTCAACATTTCGAACGATGATTTTATCCGGACGACAGAAGAACGGCATAAAAAAGTCGTCCAGGCATTGATGCAGAAATCCTATGACAATGGCGATATTTATAAAGGCGAATACAAGGGCTGGTACTGCACGCCGTGCGAATCCTTCTGGCCGGAAAACAAGCTGCCTGAAGGCAAGCATATTTGCCCGGACTGTGGCCGCCCGCTGGAACTGGTTTCGGAAGAAGCCTATTTCCTTAAGATGAACAAGTACACCGACAAGTGGCTCCAGTTCATTGATGAACATCCTGATTTCATTCAGCCGGAAGCACGGCGTAACGAAATGATTTCCTTCGTCAAGAGCGGTCTGGAAGACCTCTGTGTATCCCGTACGTCCTTTGACTGGGGCATTCCCGTTCCCTGGGACCCGAAGCACGTCGTCTACGTCTGGTTCGACGCCCTGGCTAACTATGCGACGGCAGCCGGCTATTTGGACGATCCGGAAAAATTCAAAAAATACTGGCCTGCCGACCTGCATCTCGTCGGTAAGGAAATCGTCCGTTTCCATACGATTATCTGGCCGATCATGCTCATGAGCTGCGGCCTGCCCCTGCCGAAGAAGGTCTTTGGCCACGGCTGGCTCATCGTCGACGGCACAAAGATGAGTAAATCCCTGGGCAACGTCGTCGATCCCATTCCCCTCATCGACCGCTACGGTGCCGATTCCCTGCGCTACTATCTCCTGAAGGAAGTACGCCTGGGCCAGGACGGCAACTTCTCCCTGCCTTCCTTTATTGACCGCATCAACGCCGACTTGGCCAACGATCTGGGCAACCTCCTGCAGCGTACACTGGCCATGGTCGAACGCTATGAAAACGGTGTCGTTGCCGGCCCGTCCGTAAAAGAACCGGTCGATGACGAATTGGCCAGCTGCGCCGTACAGACGGCAAAAGACTATGAACAGCTCATGGATGACATGAAGATCAACGACGCCATCAACGAAACGTGGGCCCTCATCCGCCGTTCCAACAAATATATTGATGAAACCATGCCGTGGGTACTGGCTAAAGACGAAGCGAAAAAAGAACGCCTCCAGACGGTCCTCTACAACCTCCTGGAAGCACAGCGCATTATCGCTATGCTCGTCAGCCCCATCATCCCGAATGCAGCCGCCGAAATGTGGCAGCAGCTCGGCCTCGGCGACTTCGCCTCCCAGGCTCATTTGGCTGACGGCCAGGTCTGGGGCGGCTATCCGGCCGGTACGAAAGTGGCTAAGGGCGATGCCCTCTTCCCGCGCTACGATCCGAAGGAAGAAATTGCCGAAGCAGAAGAATACAAAGCAGCCCAGGCCGCCGCTGCTACGGCTTGTACGGCAGCGAAGGAACCGTTTAAGGACGAAATCACGATCGACGATTTCGGTACCATGGATTTGCGGGCTGCCAAGGTCCTGGCCTGCGAAAAGATTCCTAAGACGTCGAAGCTGCTCAAATTCCAGCTCGATCTGGGCGTAGAAAAACGGCAGGTCGTCAGCGGCATTGCCAAATACTATAAACCGGAAGACCTCGTAGGTCATACGGTCATCGTCGTAACCAACCTCAAACCGGTTGTACTCTGCGGCGTCGAATCGAAGGGCATGATCCTTTCTGCCTCTGACGGCGACGATCATTTGCAGGTCATCTTCGTCGATGGCGCTGCACCGGGAAGCCGTGTCCGCTAATGCTCTTTGACACGCATTGTCACGTCAACGACGAGGCCTTTGCAGCGGACCGCGAGGCCATGCTGCAGCGGGCCTTTGACAGGGGCGTGCAGTATCTGCTCTGCCCCGGTACGGACCTGCGCACGTCCCGCGAGGCCGTAGCCCTGAGCCGGCAGTACCGGCAGGTGTATGCTGCTGTGGGAATCCATCCGCAGGAAGCGGCACAGGTACAGCCCGGTGATCTGGCTGCCTTGCGGCACTTGGCCGAAACAGAAGCCAAGGTTGTAGCCATTGGCGAAGTGGGCCTCGATTACCACTGGCCGGAACCGGCCCGGGAGCTGCAGCAGCAGGTCTTTATCGAACAGGTCAAGCTGGCTGTAGAACTGGATTTGCCCATCGACATTCACGACCGGGAAGCCCATGGCGATACCCTGGATATTCTGCGGCAGTACGGCAAGGGTCTCAGGGGTGTCTTCCATTGCTATTCCGGCAGTCTGGAAATGGCAGAGGAGCTCATTAAAATGGGCTTTTATATCGGCTTTACAGGCAGTATGGTCTATTCCGGCTCGCGCAAGCTGAAGCGCATCGTGAAAGCCCTGCCGGCCGACCAGATCCTGGTGGAAACGGACTGCCCGTACCTGACGCCGCCACAGCACCGGGGCGAACGGAACGAACCGGCTTATGTGCACTATATGGCAGACGAAGTAGCCCGCCTGCGCCAGTGGGACGCAGCGGAAGCCGGACGAATTACCACAGAAAATGGCAAACGTATTTTTAATATCCTGTGAGGTGATATGATGGCACGCGGCAAACGGCCGGATATCCGGCTTACGATTACGGGTAAACTGGGCCCTATGGGCTGTCACCGGGGACATCACGTAGGTGAAGTCTTTGATTATGATACAGAACGGGGAAAAATTTGTCCCATGGCAATGCACTGTGCCTTTCCCTATATCGATATTCTCCGCTACGGCGGTTCCCTGCCCGGACAGCCTGCAGGAACGGCGGAATTTTGCTGTTCTGATGCGGACGTGGCCATGGTTTTTAAGGCCGAAGTAATCGACGAAGATACGTAATAGAAACTGCTCCTTTCTTGGGAAGGGAGCAGTTTTTTTGTTGACACGTACGGGGGAGCTTGCTATAATGAACATAAAAGAACATAAAATAACATTTATTAACATTAGGAGGGGTACCCATGGCATCACAATTCGTTGGCATTACGATGGGCGATCCGGCCGGTATTGGCCCGGAAATTTCGCTGAAAGCAATTGACGCACGAGATGAATATAAGCAATCCGTTCTGATTTATGGCAGCTACAACGTCTTAAAATATTATCACGACCTGCTGGGCATGCAGACGCCGCTGGTTCAGATTGACAAGGTGGCTGATTTCCAGCCTGGCAAGATCAACGTCATTTCTGTCGTCGGCCTGACCCTGGGCAAGGACCTGGAAATCGGCAAGGTATCGCCTGTGGCCGGCGATGCAGCTTACCGCTATTTGGAACGGGCCATTGGTGACGCCATGCAGGGCGACCTCGAAGTCATTACAACGGCGCCGCTCAATAAGGAAGCCCTCCACAAGGGAGGCCACATGTTTGACGGCCATACGGAAATTTTTGCGACGCTGACGCAGACGAAATCCTATACGATGATGCTTTGGAGCGAAAAGATGTCTGTCGTCCACGTATCGACCCACTGCTCCCTGCGCCAGGCCTGTGACCGGGCCAAAAAGCCGCGCATTCTGGAATGCATTCACCTGGCTCAGCAGGCGATGCAGCAATTGGGCGTAGAAACGCCGCGTATTGCCGTAGCCGGCCTCAATCCCCACAGCGGTGAAAACGGCCTCTTCGGTACGGAGGATTTGGAAGAAATCGCCCCGGCTGTAGCGGCTGCCCAGGCCGAAGGCCTGCACGTAGACGGGCCGGTACCGCCGGATACGGTCTTCCTCAAGGCCTACAAGGGCGTGTACGATATCGTCGTTGCCATGTATCACGATCAGGGCCATATTCCCATGAAGATGATGGCCTTTGACAGCGGTGTCAACGTGACGCTGGGCCTGCCCATTATCCGCACGTCTGTCGATCACGGCACGGCCTTTGATATTGCTGGCAAAGGCATTGCTAATGTAGAAAGTATGTTATATGCCGTCGATCTGGGCAAACGCTTTGCTTCAGGCCGGCACTGAAATTGATAATGTTCTGAGGCTTTGGGCCACGGCGCTAGGCGCGGTGGCCCTTATTTTTACTGTTTTTTGGCATACGTACGATAACAAAAGAGATATTCTCTTGATAAATAGTGAGAAATAACGTAGAATAACCATGAGAAAGATTTATTGATACTATGATAATTTATAGTGATTATTACTTACATAACCATACAGGAGGGGAGCATACTCGTGTTAGATTTTCGTATAAATATATTTTTATGTGTTTGCCAGTATATGAATTATACGAAGGCTGCGGCAGAGCTGCACATTACACAACCAGCCGTGTCACAGCATATTCGCTATCTGGAGAAAGAGTATAATGCCAGATTATTTATCTATACGGGGAAGCACCTGAGCCTCACGACGGCTGGGAAGACGTTGCTGAGCGCTGCCTTGACGATTCGTCACGACGATTTTATTTTAAAAAAGAAGCTGCAAGAGTTGAAGCGCAGTACGCGCGTCCTTTCCTTTGGCGCTACCCATACGATTGGCGAATTTATGCTCATCGATCAGCTGGCCCAGTACCTGCGGCAGAATAAGGCTATGATGCTGCGCCTGTAAATTGCCGATACGGAAGAACTATTGAAAAAGCTCAACGACGGCAGCATTGACTTTGCCATCGTCGAAGGCTTCTTTGAACAGAAAGAATACGAAACCCTGCTGTACGCCAAGGAACCGCTCCTGGCCGTGTGCGGTATTGATTTTGACGCGCCGGAAGAAGTATCCCTGACGGATCTCTTGCACAAGCGGCTCTGTGTCCGCGAAAAGGGCTCCGGTACGCGGGATTTGCTCGAACGGACCTTGTCGGAGTACAGCTTATCCCTGGAGGATTTCCCTTATCGTGCCGAAGTTGGCAGCCCCCAGGCCATCAAGGCCCTGGTCTGTCGCAACGCCGGTTTTGCCTTCTTCTATGAAAAATCCGTCCAGGACGAATTGCAGGCCGGTCTTATGCGGACCATTAAAATCCGGAACTTCCAGGCCCAGCACTCCTTTACGTTCCTCTGGCGCAAGGGCAGCATGTACGGCAGTGAATTCCGGGATATTTACCGGCAGTTGAAGTACTAGGAAGAACACGTTGGTTTCAACGGGCAGGCATAGAATGCCTGCCCGTATTATACTGAATAAAAGAAAGGATGAAACACATGATATATTCAACCGAAGTCAAGAACATGTGTCCCGTTGCCAAAGGCGCATACCACGGTCCGGCTCCCATACCGGAAGAAGGCGCCTGGGTACAAGTAAAAGAAATCAAGGATATTAGCGGTCTTACCCACGGTGTCGGCTGGTGTGCGCCCCAGCAGGGTGCCTGTAAGCTGACGCTGAACGTCAAGGACGGTATTATCGAAGAAGCCCTGGTGGAAACGATCGGCTGCTCCGGTATGACCCATTCGGCCGCTATGGCTTCGGAAATCCTGCCGGGCAAAACCCTCCTCGAAGCCCTCAATACGGACCTCGTCTGTGACGCTATCAACGTGGCCATGCGCCAGCTCTTCCTGCAAATCGTCTACGGCCGTACACAGACGGCCTTTTCCGAAGGCGGCCTGCCCATCGGCGCCAGCCTCGACGACCTGGGCAAAGGCCTGCGCAGCCAGACCGGTACCATGTTCGGTACGAAGGCCAAGGGCACGCGCTATTTGGAAATGACCGAAGGCTATGTAACGCGCATGGCCTTAGATGAAGAAAAACAGGTTATCGGCTATGAATTCATTCACCTTGGCAAGATGATGGAAGCCATCAAAAAAGGCGTCGATCCGGCTCAGGCCATGGAAAATGCCAAAGGACATTATGGCCGTTTTGAAGAAGCCGATTCGTACATTGATCCGCGACAGGAATAAGGGGGAGACGACTGATGGAATTATTCGAAAGCTATGACAGAAGAATAGATAAGATTCTCGGCGTGCTGAAAGAATACGGCATAGAAAACGTAGAAGCCTGCCGGGATATTTGCCAGAGCGCAGGCCTCGATCCCTACCAGATCGTCAAGGATATTCAGCCCATTGCCTTTGAAAATGCCGGCTGGGCCTACACCGTCGGGGCTGCCATTGCCATCAAACAGAACTGCCGCACTGCCGTAGACGCTGCCAAAGCCATCGGCATTGGCCTGCAGTCCTTCTGTATTCCCGGCTCTGTTGCAGAAGACCGCAAGGTCGGCCGCGGCCACGGCAACCTGGCGGCGATGCTCCTCGAAGACAGCACGCAGTGCTTCTGCTTCCTCGCCGGTCACGAATCCTTTGCCGCTGCAGAAGGCGCTATCGGCATTGTCCGTAACGCCAATAAAGCACGTAAGGTACCCCTGCGGGTTATTTTAAACGGCCTCGGCAAGGATGCGGCCCAGATCATTTCCCGTATCAACGGCTTCACCTATGTCCAGACCCAGTTTGATTACAAGACCGGTGAACTGCACATCGTCCGGGAAATTGCCTACTCCAAGGGCGAACGCGCTGCCGTCCGCTGCTTCGGTGCCGACGACGTCCGCGAAGGCGTAGCCATCATGCACCACGAAGGTGTCGACGTTTCCATTACGGGCAACTCGACGAACCCGACGCGTTTCCAGCACCCTGTAGCCGGGACCTATAAAAAGGAATGCATCGAAATGGGCAAAAAATACTTCTCCGTCGCTTCCGGCGGTGGTACAGGCCGTACGCTTCATCCGGACAACATGGCTGCCGGTCCTGCTTCCTATGGCATGACGGACACCATGGGCCGTATGCACAGCGACGCCCAGTTCGCCGGCTCGTCGTCCGTACCGGCCCACGTCGAAATGATGGGCTTTTTGGGCATGGGCAATAACCCCATGGTCGGTGCGTCCGTTGCCGTTGCCGTCGCTGTAGAAGAAGCAGCCAAGGCCGGCAAGTTCTAAGGCCGGTCACTACGGGCAGGCAGTCCGACATATGCCATTTATTGACATTGCCTTCATCCTGTGGTAATCTAAATTAGGATATTTTTTAGTTAGTTACGCTCAAACGGCGATCCCGTTTGAGCGTTTTTTTATGGGAGGCGGAAGCAATGAACGCAATTAAAACGTATGATGTTATTATCATTGGTGCCGGTCCGGCCGGGATTTTTACGGCTTTGGAGCTGGCCGATAAGGGACTCCGGATTCTCATAGTAGAAAAAGGCCAGGACATCCGGGCCCGTATTGCCACCAGCCAGAATCCGAACGCGCGCAAGGAAGATAAAGTGCGCAACGTCGTCTGCGGCTGGGGCGGTGCCGGCGCCTTCAGCGATGGCAAGCTGACCTTGACGACAGAATTCGGCGGCAATCTGGACGACTACATGTCCCAGGCCGAACTGCTCGAAAAAATCAATTACGTTGACGACGTATACTGCCGCTTTGGCGGTGCCGAACGCAAGGTCTATGGCGATGAAAACCTCGATGACATCCGCCAGATCAAACGCCGGGCAGCCGCAGCGGACCTGCGCTTTATTCCGGCCCGCATCCGGCACCTGGGCACAGACGTAAACGCCCAGATCCTGACCAACATGCGCGATTTCCTCGACGGCAAGGTAGACATTCTCTCTGATACGGCAGTGGAACACATTCTCGTCGAAGACGGCGCCATCAAGGGCGTCCGCATCAACGGCCAGGACTATGCCTGCCAGTATCTGGTCAGCGCCCCTGGCCGGGAAGGCTCGGAATGGTTTGTCAGTGAAGTAGAAAAGATGGGCCTGCGCCTGACGTCGAACGCCGTCGATATCGGCGTGCGCGTCGAAATGCCGGCGGAAGTATTCGAACCGATTACGGATATCGTCTACGAATCGAAGCTCATTTACTTCAGCAAATCCTTCGACGACCGCGTGCGCACGTTCTGCATGAACCCGTACGGCTTCGTGGTTACGGAAAATAACGACGGTCTCCTCACGGTCAATGGCCACAGCTATGCCCACAAGCGCAGTGAAAATACAAACTTTGCCATCCTCGTATCGAAGAAATTTACGGAACCATTCCACGAACCGATCCGCTATGGCAAGTACATTGCCCGCCTGGCCAACATCCTCGGCGGCGGTGTCATCGTCCAGCGCCTGGGCGATTTCCTCGACGGCCGCCGTTCCACGCCGGAACGGATTCAGCGCGGCCTCGTACGGCCGACTATGCCCAGCGCTACGCCGGGGGATTTGTCCCTCGTCCTGCCGTACCGCCACATGATGGATATTAAGGAAATGTTCGAAGCCCTCGATAAGGTAGCGCCCGGCGCCAATTCCCGCCACACGCTCCTTTACGGCGTAGAAGTCAAATTCTATTCGAACCGCTTGGATCTTTCCAACAAGTTAGAAACGAAGATTCCCAATTTCTTTGCCATCGGCGACGGTGCCGGCATTACGCGCGGCCTCGTCCAGGCTTCGGCAGCAGGGGTCACGGTCGGTCAGGAAATCCTGGCCCGGACCCAGCAGGTATAGGAAGAAGGCCCTTTCTGGCGGCGTAATTTGTTGACGCCGGAAACGATAGAGGCTACAATGGGTGAAAGGGCCGTCTGTTGCCGCACGGAGCGACGGCCCCGTAACCAATGAGGAGGTTTCATTTATGTTAGCATCAAAGTTGTACAGCCCGACGCTGCGCGAAATTCCGTCTGATGCGGAAATTGCCAGCCATCAGTACATGTTGAAGGCCGGCATGATCCGTAAAAACGGTAACGGCCTGTATTCGTTCTTGCCCCTCGGCCGCCGTGTCGAACTGAAGATAGAGGCCATTGTCCGTGAAGAAATGGATAAGACCGGCGCTCAGGAAATCATGATGCCTATCGTACAGCCAGCAGAAATCTGGCACGAATCAGGCCGCTGGGATGCCTATGGCCCGGAAATGTTCAAATTGACGGACCGCCACGATAACAAGTACTGCCTGGGACCGACACATGAAGAACTGATTACGACGCTCGTCCGTAATGAACTGCGTTCCTATAAGCAGCTGCCGCTTACGCTCTGGCAGATGCAGAATAAATACCGCGACGAAATCCGTCCCCGTCTGGGCCTCATGCGCAGCCGTGAATTTGTCATGAAGGATGGCTATTCCTTTGATGCTGACGAAGCAGGGCTGCACCAGAATTACCAGATCATGTACGACGCCTATACGCGCGTCTTCACGCGCTGCGGCCTGCAGTTCAAGCAGGTCGAAGCCGATAGCGGCCAGATCGGCGGCAGCCATACGCACGAATTCATGGCCCTGGCCGGGGCTGGTGAAGCAGAAGTCGTATCGTGCTCTCAGTGCGACTACGCGGCGGATATCGAAAAAGCCACGCCGGCACCAATCGAAATGGCAGCCGAAACGCCGGGGAATGTAGAACTCATCGAAACGCCGCACTGCGCAACCATTGCCGATTTGGCCGAGTTCCTGCAGATTCCTGTAGAAAAGACCATCAAGGCCGTCGCCTTCAATATCGACGGCAAAAAGACTGTCCTCTGCATGGTCCGCGGCGACCACGAAGTCAATGACGTAGCTGTCCAGAACTTCGTCGGCGGCAACGCCATCGAACCGGCAACGGAAGAAGAACTGAAGGCCCATGGCCTGCAGCCGGGCTACATGAGCCCTATGGATGCCGATACACCGGACAACGAAACATTCTTCGTCCTCGTCGATCCGACGGCTATGAACGTTCCCAACGGCGTGACCGGTGCCAACAAGCTTGGCTACCACTATAAGAACGTCAACGCCAAACGGGACTTCAAGAACGTCACCGTGACGACGATCCGCAACATGACCGAAGGCGACTGCTGCCCTAAATGCGGCGCGCCCGTCAACATCATGCGCGGCATCGAAGTAGGCCAGGTCTTTGAACTGGGCACGAAATATTCCGAGTCCCTCCAGGCGACCTTCCTCGACCAGGACGGCAAGGCCAAGCCCTTCTACATGGGCTGCTACGGCATCGGCGTAACGCGCACCATGGCCGCCATCATCGAACAGTACCACGACGAACACGGCATCATGTGGCCTGTTGCCGTGGCTCCGTATAAGATCGCTGTCCTGCCCCTCAACATGAAGGATGAAGAAATGGCCTCCGTTGCTACGGACCTCTATGAAACGTTCCTGGCCCAGACGCCGGACGTTGTCCTCGATGACCGTAAGGAACGGGCCGGTGTTAAATTCAACGATGCCGACCTCATCGGCTACCCCGTCCAGGTCGTCGTCGGCAAGGATACGAAGACGAACGGTACGGTCGAAGTCAAGGTACGCCGCACGGGCGTCAAGGAAATCGTGCCGAAGGAACAGGCCGTCGCCCGGGTACAGGAAATCCTGGCGGAACTGCAGGCAAAAAATATGTAATTACCCGCTCTTTTCGGGTCCTGTGCATTGCAGGGGCCCGAAAAGATAGTGTATAATAAAAATTGATTTCTTTTTTCTTTCAACTATCCATAGGTGTGCAAAAGGAGAGATACAAGTGATAGAACGTTATACAAAAGAAGAAATGGGTAAGATTTGGTCAGAATATAACGAATGGGATACGATGAAGCAGGTCGAAATCCTGGCCAGCGAAGCGCAGGCCGAATTAGGCAACGTGCCTAAGGAAGCTGCTGCGGAAATCCGTGAAAAAGCAGCCTTTTCCGTAGACCGTATCCACGAAATTGAAGCGGAAACACATCATGATATTGCCGCTTTTGTATCTACTCTTTCGGAAAACATCGGCGAAGCCGGCAAGTACGTTCATTTGGGCCTGACCTCGACAGACGTCAAGGATACGGCTCTGGGCTACATGCTGGGCCAGGCTTCGGATATCCTCATCCGTGACCTGGAACAGTTCCGCGACGTTTTGCGCCGCCGGGCCGTTGAATTCAAATACACACCGTGCATCGGCCGTACCCATGGCATTCACGCAGAAGCCACGACCTTCGGCCTCAAGCTGTGCAACTGGCTGGCAGAAACGGAACGCAACATCGAACGCATGAAGCGGGCTAAGGAAACCATTGCTGTCGGCAAGATTTCCGGCGCCGTCGGCACCTACGCAGACGTCGATCCCTTCGTAGAAAAATACGTGTGCGACCATCTGGGCATTGCCGCTTCGCCTATTTCCTCGCAGACGCTGCAGCGTGACCGTCATGCCGAATACGTGACGACCCTGGCCGTCATTGCCAGCTCCATCGATAAATTTGCTACGGAAATCCGTCACCTCCAGCGTACGGAAGTCCGTGAAGCAGAAGAATACTTCAGCCCCAAGCAGAAGGGTTCTTCCATTATGCCTCATAAACGGAACCCCATTACGTGTGAACGCATGTGCGGCCTGGCCCGCGTCATCCGCGGCAACGCCCAGGCAGCTCTCGAAGACGTAGCGCTCTGGCACGAACGGGATATTTCCCATTCCTCTGTAGAACGGGTTATCCTGCCGGACAGCACCATCGCCCTGGACTACATGCTCCAGACCTTCACGCGCGTCATCGACAAGCTCCTCGTCTATCCGGACAAGATGCTCCAGGACTTGAACCTCACAGGCGGCCTCATTTACAGCCCGATTCTCCTCAATACGCTCGTAGAAAAAGGTGCTGTCCGTGAACAGGCCTACCGTTGGGTACAGCGCAATGCCATGAAACGCTGGCTCGAAGGGGAAGATTTCCTGGAAAACCTGAAAAAGGATGAAGATGTGGCCCGCTACATGACGCAGGAAGAAATCGAAGCCTGCTTCGACGTTCACAAAATGCTCAGCCATGTAGACACGATCTTTGCCCGTTTCGGCATTTGATATCAGGCACGATCATTCGGCAGCCCTTTACGGGGCTGCCTTTTTTTTGGAGGTGAAAGGATGTATTATTTCGATAACGCCGCGACGACCGTACAAAAGCCTGCCTGTGTCGCCGACGCTGTCTCTAAGGCCCTGACGAGCGGCCTCTATGGCAATCCGTCCCGGGCGGCCCACGGCTATTCCCTGCGTTCCTACAGGGAAGTAGAGCAGGCCAAGGACCTCGTACGCCGGCTCTTCCACGCCGGTGACGACTACGGCGTGGCCTTTACGCACAATTCGACGCTGGCCCTCAACCTGGTCCTCAAGGGACTCATCCGGCCCGGTGCCCACGTCCTGACGACTATGTGGGAGCATAACGCCGTCCTCCGGCCCTTGTACCAGCTCGAAAAGGAAGGCGTCACCATCGACTACGTACGGGCCGACGCCGGCACGGCACGCCTGCATTACGAAGACCTGGAACAAAAGCTGCGGCCGGAAACGCAGCTCGTCGTCTGCAACCATGCGTCTAACGTGACGGGCAACGTCCTCGACCTGACGCGGGTGAAGGAATTTTGCCGCCGCCACGGCCTGCTCCTGGTCCTCGACGTATCCCAGTCGGCCGGGGTCATTCCCATCGACCTTTCAGATGGCAGCGTGACGGCCGTCTGCTTTACAGGCCATAAATCACTTTATGGCCCTGGCGGTACAGGCGGCATCTGCATCCGCCGCGATGCGCCGGCCGTGCCCGTCGTGACCGGCGGCGACGGCGTCCATCCCTTTGAGCACGAACAGCCCGGCGGCGTACCGGCGATTTTTGAAGCCGGCACGGCCAACGTGTCCGGCATCATGGGCCTGGCCGCCGGCATCGCATACAGCCTGAGCCATGAGCAGGACCTGAAAAAACGCCAAAATGCCCTGTCAGAGCAGTTTTTAGCAGGCCTTAGGCAAGTACCCGGCCTGACCGTCTACGGCGACTTTACAGGGCCGCGGGTGCCTGTTTTTGCCATCAATTTTGCCGGTGCCGAGTCGGCTACGGTAAGCGACATCCTCTGGAACACGTATGAGATGGCCACGCGGCCGGGCTTTCACTGCGCCCCCCTGGTCCATAGGGCCTTAGGTACGACGGACATCGGTGCCGTGCGCTTTTCCTTCTCGTCCCTTACGACGGCTGGGGACATCGATGCGGCCCTCAAGGCACTGCATGAGATAGCGGCGCTATAGTGATAATTATATTGCAAAAATGGTATAGAAATGCAGCGTGTCTTTTTCTGAAGAACACTTGACTATCCCTAATGGAACATGTATCCTAGTATCGTGTTCAAGGGTAAGCGCACGTGTTCTCACAGTACGACGTACGCTGGTACATGTCCTGGTTCGCGCCAGGGCATGTTTTTTATTTTTGGGGGTGTTCAGCATGAGTAAAGAAGCAGTGACAGGAGCCGTCCAGGAAGCGGCTACTATCCGTATTTTGCAGAAGATGGTGCAGACCAATACGGTGAATCCGCCGGGCAACGAAAAACAACTGGCCCAATGGATTGCCGACGAGCTGGCCCGGGCCGGTATTGACGTCGAATTCCGCGATATGGGGGATAACCGGGCCAACGTCATTGGCCGCATTAAAGGCACGGGGGAACGAAAGGCCCTGCTCTTCGACGGCCATCTCGATACGGTGCCGCCGGGAAAATGGACGGAAGATCCCTGGGGCGGGATCATCAAAGAAGGCCGCTTATACGGCCTGGGCACGTCAGACATGAAGGGCGGCCTGGCGGCGATGATGCAGGTCTTGCTGGCAGTCAAAGCATCAGGGGTGGTGCTGAAGGGGGATTTGATCCTGGCTGCCTCCATTGATGAGGAAACGGACAGCCTCGGCGCCTGGGATTTATTGAAATCGGGCGGTCTCGACGACGTAGGAGCCATCGTCATTGGCGAACCGAACTACAACGAAATTACGATTTGCGAAAAAGGCGCCCTGTGGCTGAAGGTAACGCTCCATGGCAAGACGGCCCACGGCGCTATGCCGGAAAAAGGGATCAATGCCATCGTGCACATGAACGCCTTTTTGAATGAACTCCTGGCCTGTCAGTTCGCCTATGAGGAAAATCCCCTCTTAGGGAAACCGACCATGAATATTGCCACGCTGCACGGCGGCCTGAAAACGAATGTCGTCCCTGATCAGTGCGAGCTGACCCTCGATATCCGTACCGTACCGGGCCAGTCCCACGCAGCCATCCTCGACCAGCTGCAGGGCATTTGCCGGAAGCTGCAGCAGGACGTACCGGGCTTTTCCGCCCAAATCGAGGTCATCAGTGACCGGGCACCGGTAGAAACGAAAGGGACCGATCCCTTTGTAGCCCTGTGCCGCAGTATCCATGAAAAGGTGACGGGCCGGACGACAGCGCCCAATGGCTTTATGTGTTATACCGATGCGGCTGTCTTTTTGCCCCATACGGATATTCCGCTTATTGTCTATGGCCCGGGGGAACAGCATATGGCACATCAGCCGGATGAATATATCGAATTGGATCGCCTGCACGAAGCGACACGGTTTTATGCAGAGCTGGTCCAGACGTACCTGGTTGACTAACGAAGAGGGGGCAGTGTGCCATGAATAGGAATTCCGCTTGGAAGCACAGGAATACAGTTATTATCATTTTATTTATCATTTGGGTTACGGCTTATTTGGACCGCATGGTAATGGCTACGGCCATTCCCTATATTGCCGATGAGTTTAACCTGACACCGCTGGCCATGGGCGGCGTCATGAGTGCCTTTTTTGTGGGCTATGCCTTATTCCAGATTCCCGGGGGACTTCTGGCAGATAAATTTGGCGCCCAAAAGGTCATGCTGACGGGCATTGCCTGGTGGTCGGTCTTTACGGCTGTGACCGGTATGGCCTCGAATCTGGCCCATATGCTGATTGTCCGCGTAGCCTTCGGCGTCGGCGAAGGGATCTTTCCGGCCGCGTCGTACCGGACGATTTCCAATTGGTTTCCCCATAAAGACCGGGGAACCGCTACGGGACTCATGATGTCCTCGAATGCCTTTGGCCCGGCCCTGGCACCGCTTTTTGTCGTGGCCATTATGGCTGCCTGGGGCTGGCGGATGGTGTTTTATTCCCTTTTTATTCCCGGCGTGATCATGTGCCTTCTCATTTGGCGGCTCATTCCGGACAATCCGGCTCATAGCAAGGGCATCAGCCAGGCCGAATTGGCTGAATTGCAGGCCGATCAGACGGCGCAGGTTGAAACCAGTCACGTGTCCTTTTGGGAAATCATTAAAGTACCGGCCGTGTGGCGTACGTTTGTGAGCTTCTTCTTTTTTGATATTACCCTGTGGGGCTTTTTGTCGTGGCTGCCCAGTTATCTGGTCAAGGCCAGAGGCTTTGAGCTGACGAAGATGGGGATTACGGCGTCCCTGCCTTTCTTTGCCGGTACGGCCGGTATTATCCTCTTTTGCTGGCTTTCGGATACGCGCTTTGCCCACAACCGGAAAATCCCCGTCATTATGACGCAGATTCCCGGGGCAATCTGCCTCTATCTGACCTATGCTGTGGCCGATCCGTCTTTGGCTATTGCCTTTGAAACGCTGGGCGGATTCTTCCTCTTTGGCGCCTTTGGCGCACTGATGGCGCTGCCTATGAGTGCCATTTCCAGTGCGATTACGGGCCGGGCCATGGGCTTCGTCAATATGGCCGGCCAGACGGCCGGTTTCTTATCGCCTATCCTCATTGGCTATCTGGTACAGCTGTCCGGTGGCAGCTTTGGTACGAGCTTTGCCTGCCTCGTCGGGGCGACGGTCCTTTCCGTATTGGTCACCATGACCATTAAGGAACAGGCAGCCGAACCGGAAGCGGCAGCGGTAGAAGAAATTGCCTAAAAAGCGAATAAAAGATATACTAAAAGGGGCTGTGAAATAACACAGACCCAAATAACAAAGGAGGTCCACCGACTCT
>OHAG01000180.1_pt1 | contig 57283 bp, 50 predicted proteins | sample 1577081 | NCBI WGS metagenome assembly OHAG01 (sample SAMEA3541513, study PRJEB24748) | human gut metagenome | biome: human gut; feature: human-associated habitat; material: faeces | place: China | collected 2012
GAATGCGAAGCACATGGGATTAATCGTGCATTGATGCATGATTAATAGAACCGGCCCATTTAGCCGGAGCATTCCAATAAAAAGATGGCCCATCATGAAAGATTTCCGAAGAATATTGGGCCTCCTCCTTTATCTTTTATCATTAAATGCCTGATATCTGTGCTTTTTGGAGTAAAAATATAAATAAAAAAGGTGATTCCTCGAATCGAAGAATCACCTTGATAATCATTATCCTTGATAATTAACTAATGATAAGAATGATTTTGGATCTAGTGAAGCTCCACCAACTAATGCTCCGTCAATATGTTCTTGAGCCATTAACTCCTTAATATTTGACGGATTAACTGAACCTCCGTATTGAATACGGACCGCCTCAGCAACTTCACGTCCATACGCACGTTCAATTACACTACGAATATATCCAATCGTTTCATTCGCTTGCTCAGCTGTTGCTGTACGTCCCGTTCCAATTGCCCAAATTGGTTCATAGGCAATTACAACTCGTTTCACTTGTTCAACTGTTAATCCTTCTAACGCTGCAACTGTTTGAGTATCCACAACAGCATTTGTTGCTCCAGTTTCACGTTCTTTTAATGATTCACCGACACAAATAATTGGTGTTAATCCATTTGCAAATGCAGCGTGAACTTTTTTATTAACTGTTTCATCTGTCTCATTAAACATTTCACGACGCTCACTGTGTCCTAATACGACGTAAGAAACGCCGATTGATGTTAACATTTCAGGTGCCACTTCTCCTGTGTAAGCCCCAGCTGATTCAAAGTGCATATTTTGTGCCCCCACACGTAAAGAAGCCCCTTGACGTTTGACTAAACAGCGTAAGTAAGGAAATGGTGCACAAACCACTGATTCAACCACATCTGTTGAAGCAACATGATCTTTAACAGCATAAATAAATTGTAAAGCCTCATCACGCGTTTTATTCATTTTCCAGTTTCCTGCAATAATTGGTTTTCTCATTTCTCACACCTCATAATCTATTCTTATTTTTCTGATATTTCCCCCGTTGAAATATCATCTTCTTTTTGTTCTTGAACTTGTTCTTTCTTACCTTTTTTGGGTTTTGCTCGGAATAATCCTGTTGTATTAAATACAAGCTCGACCACTAGTATCGCAATTACTAACATCACTAATCCATAAAACTTCGATGACATGGTATATAGGATAGCAGTGAATGAGAACAATGCTGCAATTCCATATAAAACAAGTACGCTTTTCACATGCCCTAAATTACGATCTAATAATTGATGATGAACATGACCACGATCAGGTTTAAAAGGCGATTGCCCATTTAGTATACGACGAATGATAGCCCAAATTGTATCGAAGATTGGAACAGATAGCATAACAATTGGGATAATAAATGAAACAAAAGCCGCATTCTTATACCCTAAAAGGGATAAAACAGATACAGAGAAGCCTAAAAATAGCGATCCTGTATCCCCCATAAAAATTTTTGCTGGATGAAAGTTATGAATTAAAAAGCCTAATGTTGAACCGAGTAATAAACAAGACATCATTGTCACAAAGGCTTCTCCTTGATAGGACGCTAAAATGGCCATTGTTCCAAATGAAATAGCTGATATTCCTGAAGATAAACCATCTAAACCGTCAATTAAATTAATAGAATTTGTAATACCAACAATCCAGATGACCGTTACAATTCCACCTATCCACCCTAAATCAATTACAGGTAAAAACGGTAAATAAATCTTATCTATCATGAAATTACCATACAAAACCATAATCAAAGCTGCAACTAACTGAACGAGAGCCTTTGGTTTAGCAGGTAATTCAAACATATCATCAAGCATCCCAGTAGCAACAATGAGAAAAGAAGCAATAAAATAAGCATCAATAAACGCTATTTCATCTTGATCAAGCGCATATCCTTTCACTTTAAAAATCATATAACCCAATAGAAAAGCAATATAAATCGCGAGTCCACCCATTCTCGGCATGATACGACTATGGACTTTACGTTTATTGGGTTGATCAACTGCATTGGTAAAATAAGCTAATTTCATCACATACGGCGTAATTAAACACGCTATTATGAAGCATAAACTTATGACTAATAAGTAAATCATCATGGCACCTCACGGTTAAATTTTTATGTTATTATATCACATCTAAGTAGTTAACAGAAGTCTATAGCCAAAATCCCATGAGTTTCTCACGCTTTTTCACCATATTTCTACTTTTTAAAAAGGTAGATTTATCCTATCTTCCATCCTTCAATACGAGCCAATTCATCCATTACTTCCATAAATTCTTCCATAAAAATACTTAAAATATCCTCATGTGCTTCATCTTCTTTTAAAGCTGTTTCTAATTCACGACTATACTCATACAACTCATCTGCCCCTAATTGACCGGCTAGTCCTTTAATGGTATGGACCGTACGAATAGCTTCATCCATATTCGACTCAATTAATTGTGGTAATTGCTCAACTACCATATAGAAATGCTTTCTAAAATTATGCGCAATACGTAGATATAAACGTGTATTTCCAGCAATACGTTCAAGTGCATAAGCAATGTTTAACATCGAACTTAGTTCAATTAATTGTTCAGCCTTGATTGGCTTCACTTCTAATGGTTTACAATTCAAGATGCGATACACACCATTGGATAACGTGTAATGATCCACTGGCTTTGGAACATACGCATCAACGCCATGACGTAAAATAAAATCTAGCTCTAAACATTGACTAACGCCCGTTAGTAAAATAACTTTAGCATCAGTATTAATTAACTTAATCGCCTTAAAGACATCCACACCGCTCATACCTGGCATAATGACATCTAGTAAAATACAATCATATTGACTAAATGTCTTAGCATAGTGCTTAATCGCACGCTTCGGATCTGAGAAAGCTGTGACACTATACCCAAAGCTTTCAAGTAAAGCCTCCGTAATCTCTAAGTTTGATAACTCATCATCGATAACCATGATTTTTCCAACACCACGTGGCACGGATTCTTCATTAACAAACTCTTCAATTCCATGATTAATTGGCAAATATAGCGTAAACGTCGTTCCCTTTCCAACAACAGAGTCAAGCTCAATAGCTCCGTTATGATTACGTAGTGTTTCAACGACACTTGCTAGACCCATTCCGGTTCCTTTCCCTACATCTTTTGTTGTAAAGAATGGCTTAAAAATCTTAGACATTAAGCTAGCATCAATCCCACAGCCTGTATCTCTAATTTTTAAAATAGCGTAGTCATTGGGCGTAATATTCGTATTTAATAAATTACCAGGAATCTCTTCTAGTTGATCGTGAGTCAACGTTAATTCAATGCAACCTTGGCCTTTAATAGCATCCCGTGCATTAATACATAAATTTAAAATTGCATTATTTAATTGAGATTCATCACCTAATACATAATATTCATCTGGCTCAATATTTAGTTCAATCTTAATTCGACGATCGATTGTATGTTTTAACATATTGACCGTATCTTTAACAATCTGTACTAAATCAAGATTCATACGTTTATTTTCCGGTTTATGTGAAAAGGCTAATAATTGGCGGGTTAACTCTGTCGAATGACGGACTGAACGTTCTATCCCATCCATATAACGCAACAGTGTTTCATCCTCTGTCATTGTTTTCATTAATGCCACATAACCTAAAATTCCATTTAATTGATTATTAAAATCATGACTAACTCCACTTGTCAACTGCCCTAATGCTTGTAACTTTTGAAGTTGTCCATCAATCAAATCATGTTTTTTCTTAAATGATAAATCGAGTAATAGTCCTCGAACACGTACCTCACCTTTATTATCAATTACTTTCTCACATTTTAGCACGAGTGTTTCCCAAGGTTTATGTTTATGACGAATTAATAAATCTTGAGTTAACTCAGTATCCGGACTCAATAAAAAAGTATCAATGATTTCATTTATGGATTCATTATTAAATAAACTCTGTGAATTTTGAGTTTCTGAATCAAATTCTAATAACTGCTCAATCATATCACTCACGTACCAAATACATTCACTGACCCGATATTCAAAGAATCCGTAAGCTAAATGAAGTAATTGTAAATACCAATTGCTCGATCCAATTTCTACTTCTAATTGAGAATTAAATTCTAACCTATCAATCTCCACCACTCTCATATCTTCCATTCTGTTCTACAACAGATACCCCACTTTCTCTTAAATCTGTTCATCAATATAAATATCCCCTAAATTAGGAAATTTTATACCATATTTACAATTACCTTATTTTACTATATTCAATCCTATTATATGTTTTTTAGTCCTAACATTCAATCCCTTCTGTGTAAACGCAAGATAAATTAGCAATTTTGTTCATATTGCTAATGTCCGACTTTCACCTAAATGCATATACTAGAATATATAAGAAACAGTAACCTTTGTACACCGCAAAAAAATTTACTGCTTCTATCGTCGGTCTGCGTTAAAGACGTTTTATGATTTTAAGCCTGATGCAGTAAATGTATGCTATTAATTTTTTTCTATTATAAAAAGCAGTAGTTTATATAAGGAGGACACTATGAAAAAAAAACAACTCTCCACTCATAGACAGTCCCAGTCACCCAAACAAAAAGCACGTCAACTAGAATGCTCTGATGAGCTCATGCATAACTTCATTGGACTCTTAACAGAAAAAGTCGATCAAATGCAATCGATGATTGGTGATATTCCTCTATCCCCTTCTATTCATCCCGGCAATGACACCTTAAACCCTTCCAACTCGACTGAAAAAAAAACAGAACCACCTCTAAATGAGTACAATCCTCTTCCCGATGACTTCGATCCCGATGAGCTTAGATTTCAAGAAGTCCCAGGATCAGCAACAACTATGGATGGAACATCCGACACCTCCGGACGTCTTCTAAATACGCTCCCCATCCAAAATAGTAGTGCTGCAAATAGTGGCCAAAGTTCGGCTGCTATAGCTCATGGAACTGGTTTTGACTATGCTCCTCAACAAACCACAACTTATTGCTATGGTTTTACCAACTCTGAATTCTTTGCCTTTATCGGAAGTTTGGACCCAGTCGAATATATTTTAGTCGTTACTGTTATTGCCATTATTATCGGTGTTGAACTTAATGTATTTGAACGACAAATTGTCGGTGGTGCTTTAGTTGATATTGGAGTCACCCTTGGAAATATGGTAGAACAAGAACTCTTCCAAACTGCAAGACAAAATGAGGCTGCAAGTCGACAACGAAATGAAGCCGAACAAACGGACTTTGACAATCTCTATAACGATATTGATGTATTACAAGCTGAAATTGATGCCATTAAACAACAATTAGGAATGAATCAAACTTAAAAGGACGTTCATCATTAAAAAAGTGACGTCCTTTTTTAGTTATTCTAAACAAAAATATTGACTATACGGTTACCAGATAGTTTAGTATACTAAAAAGAAACTTATATAGAAAGGTATGAGAGAAATGATGAAGAAATTTTTAAGTTATGCAATTCCCTCGGCTTTAGCCATGTTTATTTCATCTTTATATACAGTCATTGACGGTATTTTTGTAGGACAAGGAGTCGGAGATCTTGCATTAGCGGCCGTCAATGTTGTAATCCCCCTAACCATTATGTTATTTGGTATGGCAACCATGTTCGCCGTCGGAGGAGGAGCACTTATTTCTAAAAACTTTGGAAGTGGTAATATCCAAAATGCCAACGTAATGTTCCGCCAAGTTTTTAAATTTTTATTAATTCTTAGCCTTTTCATTAGCATCATCTGCTTCCTCTTTACAGGACCTATTGTTAAAGGATTAGGAGCAACCCCTGATTTATATGAAAGTGCTAAAATTTATTTAAGATTCTATTCAATCTTTTGCATTCCTAATATTATTGGAATTGCCCTTAATAGCTTTATCCGAAACGATGGTAACCCTAAGTTAGCCATGATTGCGACAATTTCAGGAGCAATCACAAATATCGTACTCGACTATCTCTTCATCTTCCCGCTACAGCTTGGCTTATTTGGAGCAGCACTAGCAACTGGTCTTGGACAATTAGTGACAGTCTCAATTCTTTTAATTCACTTTATTCGTCGCCAAGGACAACTTCGATTCGGAAATGTTAAATTAGACTTTAAAATCATCAAAGAATTTTCAAATATTGGATTTCCATCCTTCTTTGCTGAAGCTGCTTTCTCAGTCATTATTTACTTAACCAATCTTGCCTTAATCACAACCGTTGGAGAAGCAGGAATTACGACTTACAGTATTATCAACTATTTAACAACACCAATTTATCTACTCCTACTTGGATTAGCCTTTGGGGCACAACCATTAATCAGCTATCATTTCGGTGCAAAAGAACAAGAACCGATGATGAAATATTATCGTCTGACCAATATCACAAACTATCTCATCAACTTAGTATTTATTGCTATTTGTTTGTTCTATGGTCGTCCAATTATCAGTGTCTTCACTCAGGACCCAACAATTATTGACATGGCCTATATTGGTCTAAACATCGTCAATGCAGCCTTTATTATTGTTGGAGTTAACCTGAATACAACTATTTATTATCAAGCCATTGAGATGACAAAATACTCAAATTTATTATGCGCTTGCCGATCAATCATTTTCTTACCTATCGTTTTATTCATTCTAACAACGGTAGTTGGGTTACATGGAATTTGGGCTGCACTCTTTATCTCTGAATTATTAACGATGTTATCCTTCTTAATCTTTACAAAAATGAAGACCATCACTGAAAGAGCTATTCAATGGGCTTAACGTAAAAAACGATTCTTGATGAATCGTTTTTTTGTTATAAATCTTCACCGTCTGTTTAAAAAAACCAACAACTTGTTTTAAATCTTGATTAACATAAACTTTGATGACAGTATCCTGTTCCGTTTTAAAGCGAAAAATCATTTCGCGCTCATTTTCTTTTACTTTTTGGTCAATGAGTGAAACTTGTTTAGCCACGTCATGGTCAGATAAAAAAGCAACTGCCAATTGTTCTAAGCTTTCTTCACTGTATTCCGTTGGTTCCGAATGAATTTCAACAAAAATCCCATTTAAATCACCCTCTTTATACTCACCAGTCACACGAACCACTTCATTATCCTTAGGCTCACTCCCTCTTATTAAAGTCACACGATCCCCCTCATAAATCGGTTCATTTGTTTCTTGATCAATAAGTTCCCCTTCCTTTTGAACTGTTGCTGAAAAATCATTCAAAACTAACGGAAAATCAAAGTATGTTTGATAATCTTGAACTAAGTAATCAACTAATAACTGATCAGATTCACTTAACTTCTTTGATGAACATGCACCTAGTAATATTCCAACGCCTAGTAACATCCCCATCCATTTAAACCATCTCATTGTATATACCTCCATTTTCATATACCTTAATATCGGTTAATTCAATTCCAAATAACTAGCTACTCCTCTAAAAAGATAAACTTTCCTTTTGAGCACGTTAAATATATACATACCGATAAGTTTTTCATATCGTAGAAAATAACCCCTACTAGCGTAGGAAATCTCCTACCAGTTGAGAATATATTTTCTTCGAAAATTCCAGAGGTTCCAATCTCAAACTGGTTGATGAACTAAGGTTGATTTCAAAAATATGAAATATTTTTTAGTTTCTATGCGTCTTATTATATCCCTTATACCTCAAAAGATTTATCTTGAAAAAAGCCTAAATCATCAAATTTTTACGATATTCGGACCCTTCATCTCTACTTGCATTTTTGACACTCCGACTTTTCCTCTTGATATCCGAATAAAACCACACAGATAATCACTTCTATAACTTCTAAGATTACCTTCATGATCAACCTCCTTTATTCAGTTTCTATCTAAAAACAGATTAATTTTTTACATCCCTACATTCAGCCATTATGAACACTGCCTAATTATAAAAGCAATAAAATTATTATTGATATCAAAAATAACTACTTATTATATAGTTTAAAGGTATATTCATCATAACCAGCCATCACTACTAACACAATCACTCGAAGAACTTCTATTAATCGTTTCATTCTATCATCTCCTTGCTCTTGATGTCTTCATAATACTGCTCCAGTCGATAATCTCCTATTTCAATACGTAACAATAATCTTGCAAATTTGTCACCTTCGATATTATTCCTATAAATTGGATATTTATTAAAAAAATTTACAAAAAAATTAATATAGCTGATTTTTTCATAATATAAATTTGGATTTTGGTATAAAAAAACCAGGATTATTTTCCTGGCTTCACATAGGTATTAATAAACTGATAAATTCCGTCAAAATATTCTTTCTCTATGAGACTATCCGCCTCACAGTGACCCAGTCCTTCAATATACCATAATTTCTTATTTTCATGCGGAATCGCATCATAAATATACTGACTACTTTCAGGAGGCGTCACTTTATCATCTGTTCCATGAATTAAAAGAACAGGAACACTAATATTTTTTACCGCATCAACAGGCTGAATATCATCATAAGTTAAATGTTCTTTTACCTTCAAGACAACATTCCCCGCCCATTTAGCAAAACTGACTGGTAAAAATGGAATATCTTCGGCAATAATTCCTAATTCAACAGCACTCTCCATCGTATGATATGGCGCATCTAGCACATAAAAATCAACATTTCGTGCTTCTTCATTTAACTCGGTATGCATGGTTGATGTTGCAGCTCCCATTGAAAATCCGTGTACACCGATAATTCCATCTCGATAAAGTGAACGAGTATACTGTGCAACAGCTTCTAAGTCAAAACGTTCATATAATCCAAACGTATAATTATCCCCACCTGTTAATCCCGTATTACGTTGATGATAAACGACGACATTATAACCATTTTCTAAGTAATTAAAAGCAACATTTAAGACTTCATGATAATTACTTCCGATTCCGTGTACAACGATCATCGCATCTGATGTTTCCTCGTTAGCTTTAATACTCAGTGTCTCAACTTCGTAATCATTAACTTCACTTTTAACAAATACCGTCTCATGTTCATAATTTGCAAGAGTATCTAACACTTTATCCTCTCGCGTCGAATAAAACTCTTTCATATCTTCTGCTTTCACAGATGGTTTCTTTCCAACGGTCCCATCATAGACCATTCCACCAATAATCCAAGTTGCAGCACCTAAAGCAGCTACTGTTGCCGTTGCGGCAATCCCAGATCCAATCACAACCTTCTTCTTTTTCATGACGTCACCTCATTACTTTTAACTTCAAATTATTTATTCTCATTATAACAGATATTATTTTGTTCTTCAAACTTTCTGAATTGTTAACTTTTTACACTCATATTCGACATTATCCTTCGTATACTATAATTGTTGTGACACACAACAAACTTCTAAGTCTGGAGGATTTGGTATGTTAGATAAAAATCCTAGTATCAAATGTAATGTCAGCAGTTGTAAATTTAACAATAAAAATAAACACTACTGCAAACTAGAGACAATTAAAGTTGGAACACACGAAAAAAATCCAACTCAAGTCGAATGTACAGATTGTCAATCATTTGAACTTGAATAACTTCATCCTCTCCTAATATCTTTTAGCTAGACCCATCGGTCTAGCTTTTCAATTTCCTGGGAAATAGGTTCCCTACGCTATGTGACTTTTTCGCAGAAAAAGGTCATAGCTTTCCTCCACTGGTAGGCTATGGGGCGGGGCCCCCACCGCTGAACAATGTGAAGCAAATCTTCCACTGGTGGGGCTAATTCAAAGTTATCACCTGATGCACTGTTAAATACGTACAGATGAATGTTTCCTCCTCTAGTAGGGCACAAGTTCAAAGTTATTACTTAATACACTGTTAAATAAATTCACAAAAATATTTCCTATTCTTATTAAATGATTCAAACTTCTTACATTATATATTCTTAAACAATAATTTTAACTATCTCCCTCTATACATATTTCGATAAAAAACGAATAAATACAAATCATAAGAGATATTATAAAATGCCTCTTACTTTTTATTCTTCCACACATGACTTAAAAAATACTAATCCTTATTTCTATATAACTTCTATACTTCTTTCTTTGTTACTTTACTGTTTTTTTCAAAATATTGCTACACTTCTATAGTTTAATCTATTGGGTTATTACCTGTTCATTAATGACCTTCTTTTCTATCCTATTCTATTAAGGGCATTTTGTATCAATGAATATATAAGTCCAGATAAATTTTCTTGAGAGAAAATTTTTAGCTGAACTATAGGATGTCTTGATAGGTAAAATAGATTAGTATTTTTTATTTGCTACCTTAGATGTAAAATACTTTTCGGTTTATATATAGATAAAAAAACTCCACTCGTGTGAAGTTTTCCTACCGCTGTATAAATGATTAACTGATTTACAAAAGTCACTTCTTATATATTTAAAAGAAAAATAATTGGATAATCCCTAAACTAATCGATAACGTGATAAAAATCTTTGCCAGTAATAATTTTTTCTTAAAGAAGCACCCCATTCCAATAAGACTTACTCCACCAATCAGCCATGCAATCATTTTTGAAATAATATAATTAGTTGGTAATGAACTAACGGATAAATATACAATATACCAACTAATTAAAAAACAAAGCCATACCATCACTTGATTAAAGCGTTCACGCTTTGCTATCCATAATAATGCCACACATATCAACGTCACCACAAACAAAATGATCATAAAAATCAATAAGATCCCTAGTGCCATCCACATTCCTCCTTAACACCTGTATTATAGTACACAAAACATTTATATTCTATGAATTACATTTTTAAAATTTCTCTTAATATCTGTGATATACTTCTACATATACGTCATCTCATTTTAAAGTTAATTATTAACTAATCTATTATAGGAACAGAGATATATCTTACCCCTCTACATCAGACTTATTTGATGAACCACTTATACCAAGGCATCCTATAGTGTGGGGGTCACCTACCATTTTCGAAGAAAATGTATCTACCGCTGGTAGGGCTTGGGTTCCCTACGCTACGTGGCTTAATTGAAGATTAAGCTCATAGCTTAGGCCTATTTTTTACGATGTAAAAAAACTTATCTAGATTTATATATTATATCAACAACAAGAGGTCATCTATATGCATAACTATGTTCAAACTGCACAACAATTCCGAGAAACAGTGTTAACTGAATTGAAATTCCTTCCAAACTCGGAAAAATACTGTACACTTTATACTGATCCTAATACGCCTAAAAATGGATATTTTCTATTATATGAACGTCCTGGGTACTACGATTTTGGTATTGCCGATTATACCATTGATCATCCTTTCTCGATTCAATTTAATAATCCACAACGTCTCGTCCGTTTTGGTACCGTGTATAAAGGAACGACAGAATTTCAATTAGATAATGAGCCGGTTTCTTCATTCAAACCTTCCTCATTCTTTGTCGTTGAACAAGGATTAAAGGGGAAGCAAATATGGAGTACAGGTCAACATTTTCACGGAGCCGAAATCACCATTTATGAGGATTATTTTACTGATATTATCCAACCATTACTAAAAACAGAACTTGATTTTGATTTATTCGTTAAAAACTATACGTATCATTATCTTCCACTGGAAGTTATTTCTATTATCCAAACGATGCAGACTCTTTCTAATAAAAATACACTGGATCCACTACAATTAGAAAGCTATATTCTACAATGTATTTCCATCATTATTCAAACAATTGAAGAATCGCCGAATAATACATTTACGAATCAATTAGATTATGGAAAAGTTCAAATTGGAACAGATCGTTACCTACACTTAAATGCTCAAGATATTCAAAGCATCCAAAAAGCTCATGACATCTTGAGCCGACAAATCGAACATCCACCGACAATCGAAACACTCAGTGAAATGGTTCTACTTCATCCACAAAAACTCAAAGCGGGGTTTTCCCATTACTATCATATGTCCATTGGTGAATTTACAACCTCTTTACGGATGTCAGTTGCAGCAAACCTTCTCTGTACAACTGATTTAAGAATTTCTGACATTGCCCAAAAAGTAGGCTACCTATATCCGAGTAACTTCATTAAAATGTTTCGACAAACCTTTGAATGTACCCCACTTCAATACCGAAATAATAGTAAAAAATAAAAACCAGTCAACTTACGCTGACTGGTTTTTATTATCTTCTTTAATTAATAATACATTCCAACGAACAAGTAATGTGACACCGAATACTAAAATAGCAGCAATGTAAATTAACCAATAAATATGCCCTGTTAAGACTTCAATTAATCCACCAAATAAAATTTGTCCCAGTGGGATACATAAAATCGCAAATGCTGAACCAAACGCTAAAATTTTTCCTAACATTGAACTTTCAGTGGCTTGATATAAATAAGTCGCACTTAAAACATTAGCAATTCCAAGCACTCCCATGATTACCATTCCAAACACTGTAAACAATGCCACACTAACTAACGCTGAGCTACGACCACCTTGGAATAAAAAGACAGACACTCCCATCATTGCCATTGAAATCGACGTTAAATAGAGTAAGCGATGCACGCGTTTAATGTGAAACTTCGCTGGCTTCCATGTAATAATGAGTCCACCTAGAATCATCCCTAGTGCAATCATTCCCTCAGCTAATCCATAAACTTCAGCCGATAATCCGAATGTCACCTTAATTAAATAAGGCGCTGCGACACTGAATACCGGAACCAAAAATAAATTATAAAACCCTGAGAATAAAAGCATACGGAACACAATCGGATTTTTATATCTTAAATACGTATAACTTTCTTTCATATCTGAAACAAAAGCCGAAGCAAAGGCTTCTTTTCCCTCTTTTTTCTCATGAGGAATATCTAAGAATAGCTCTAGTATCGCAGAGAATAAGAAACTCACCATATTCAACACAACAACCCCGGTAATCCCAAAGAATCCATATAACATCCCGGCAAAAATTGGGCCTAAGAAATTACTCAATGACGAAACTTGTTGAATAATCGCATTCGCACGAACTAAATTCTCATCGGCGACAATCACTGGAATACACGTGCTGACAACTGGTTGATAAATCGTTGAAATCGTTGATAACAAGACCATCACCGTTGCAATAATGAATACATGATCATTGCTATTAAACACAACACCTGCATAGGCCATTAATAAAACCGCACTTAATACATCTAAAAGGACCATTAACTTTTTCTTATCTCCACGATCCGCTAACATCCCAGCAATCGGTGAAATAAGGACGACTGGAATCATTGAAATCGCCAAAATTGTCGCAAAAACACTCGCTGATCCCGTTAAATCTAATAAGTACAAAGATAAAGCAAATCGCTGAATCGAACTCCCAAATAAAGAAATGATTTGCCCCAATACTAAGATATTAAAATTTTTATCATACAACTTTTTCGACATAGCGTCTCCTTTTTAACCCTTACTTCTCAATATTAAAATCCACACAGATTGGATACTGCTTGCTCTCATCTAATTGTAAGGTTGCTTCAATACCATACAATGTACGTAAATTATCCTTTGTAATCACATGAAGTGGATGACCAGAAAACACGACCTGTCCATCCTTCACCCCAACTAAATAATCGGCAAATTTCGTCGCATTATTAAGTTCATGTAACACCATGACAATCGTGCGATTTTCTTCTTTATTTAACTTTTGTAATAACAATAAAATTTCTAATTGATGCGCCATATCTAAATAAGTTGTCGGCTCATCTAACACTAAGATTTCGGTATCTTGAGCCAGCGCCATCGCAATCCAAGCACGCTGACGTTGTCCACCTGATAAGCTATCCACCGGACGTTCTGCAAATTCAGCAATTCCAGTTACCTTCATCGCCCAATTCACCATCTCAACATCTTCTTGTTTTAAACCACCCATTGCACTTTGATAAGGGAATCGGCCATAAGACACTAATTCTTTAACTAAAAGACCTGAGGGAACAATTGGACTTTGTGGCAAGACAGCCATTTTCTTAGCAATCTCTTTGGGTGCTTGTTGTTGAATGCTTATACCATTTAATTGGATTTCACCTTTTTTAGGTGTAATGATCCGAGCAATCGTCTTTAATAACGTCGATTTTCCACATCCATTCGATCCAATAATCATCGTAATTTTCCCTTTAGGAATCTCTAAATTCATATTTTTAATAATATATTTTTGTTCATATGCCACATCTAAGTCTGTCACTTTAATAGCTTCCATCTTGTTCCTCCGACACTTCTTATTCTTTTAGCATTAAATAGATAAAATACGGTACCCCTACAATCGCAATTGTAATTCCAACTGGAATTTCAATTGGTGAGAAGACATTTCTTGAAATTGAATCTGCAAATAATACAATGATACAGCTAACGATAGCTGCCATTGGTATTTGTCTTCTATGAACCGGTCCCACTAAACGTTTCGCCACTTGTGGCCCTAATAATCCAAGAAAAGCAATATTTCCTGCAACAGATGTTGCTAAAGCGGCCAATGTAATCGCATAGATAAATAAAATCTTGCGCTCTTTTTCAACTTTCACCCCAAGGCCAATGGCAATTTCATCACCTAAATCTAATACGTCTAAAATCTTTGATTTCCAAATCGTTAATCCCAAGAAAATTAAAGCTAATGGAGTAATCAAATAGAAGAACTTCCAACTACTTCCCCACAAACTTCCGCTAATCCACGTTAACACTTGGTTATAATCACCTTGTGCCATATTTAATTGATATAACGAAATGAACGCATTAATCCCCACATTCACTCCAATTCCTGTCAGAATTAAACGAGTGGGTGAGACCCCTTTTTTATAACTTAAACGATAAATAAGTAGCCCACTTATCAAACTACCCACAATCGCGACAATCGGCATCACGAATAATGAGGCGTCTCCAATCGTACTATAATACGTCGTTTGCCCTGAAGAAATTAACAGAACAACTGCTAAAGCAGCCCCCGCATTAATTCCAATCATTCCAGGTTCAGCTAACTCATTTCGTGTCACACTTTGTAAAACACACCCTGATGTCGATAAACAAACCGCTACCACCATCGCAACGCAGATTCGAGGTAATCGAATATCAAAAATTGTCGTTGACTGAAGCTTAGATCCCCCACCAAATAAAGTACTCACCACTTCACCGATGGACATCGTATAACTTCCCCAACTAACCGCTAGTAAAAAGACAGCAACCAAAAGAAGACTCATGATGATACTGACGATCATTAAACGTTTTTTCAATCCTAACTCTCCTTTCTAACCATCCAAATAAATAAGGGCACACCAACTAATGACGTAAATAATCCAATCGGTGTTTCATACGGTTGATTCACTAATCGTGCGAGCACATCTGCCCAAATAACAAGCGTAGCCCCACATAAAAAAGACACCGGCATAATCACACGATAATCTTGCCCTAAAATTTTACGAACAATATGGGGGACAATTAAACCGACAAACGCAATATTTCCAGCCACAGCCACACACACCGCACACATCGGAATAATTAGCAACAATGTCTGCATTCGGATTCGCACGGGATTTTGTCCTAGCCCAATACAGACATCTTCACCTAAGTTGACAATATTAATTTTAGGCGCTAAAAAAAGGGAAATAATTGTCGCAATTCCGCCCACTATGATGACTAATTGAACACTCTCCCATGTCGTGGCACGAAAACCACCCGAAATCCAAAACGCTAAATTTTGTGACTTATTCGTTAGTAATGCGATAACGGTTGCCATTGAAATAAAGAACGTACTTAATGCCGTTCCGGCTAGTAGTAAGCGCGACATATTCATATTTCGTGCACTTTTCATACTAAATCCAAGAACTAGCAATCCACTTACTAACGCTCCAATAAAGGCTGCTAACGTATTACCTAGTAGCCCATATAAACTAGAGCTAGCACCTACTAAAGCAATCGCAAACGTTGCTCCTTGTGTAATCCCCATTAAAGATGGTTCCGCTACAGGGTTTCTTGTAACACCTTGCATCATGGCCCCTGTAATACCAAGAAGACCGCCTACAAAGGCGGTACAAATAACTCTTGGTATTCGAACATCTCTAACTAATTGCATATCTAAAACATCTTCGTAATGAAAGATACTGTCCCATACAGTTTGCAAAGGAATACTCTTTGCACCTGCACAAATCGCAACAATTAGCCCGATTATTGCGAATAAACTACACGACGTAACAAGAAAAACTAATTTCTTATTCATGCATGCTCGCTAATAAATTTTGTACTTCTTCAATGAACACTAAACGTCCAATTGGGCTATAACCTTGGTTAAAGTATGGACTTGCAGGTAATGTAACTACATTTCCTTCTTTCACAGCTTTCGTACCATTCCAAATACTGCTTGCTGTTAATGTTGCTAGATCTTCATCTGTTCCGATAGCAAAAATATAATCAGCATCGATTTCTGCTAACCCTTCAAGTGAAACAACTGGTAAGCTAATATTTTCTTGTTGAGGCATCCCAGCTGGTTTTGCTAATCCCATATCATTATATAAAATTGATCCAATACCAGCTTGGTCGAAGATAAATAAGCTTCCTGCACTTGCTAAAAATGATAAATATGAACTATCTTCTCCATAAGTTGCCTTAATTTGTTTTCCAACTTCTTCAGCTTTGGCTAAATAGTCATTAATCCATGCTGTCGCTGCTTCTTCTTTACCGAATACTTTTGCAACGTGCATGAAATCTTCTTTCCAATCTACTTGCTTCATTTCAACCATGACAACTGGTGCAATTTTTGATAATTGATCATACATTTTCTCTTGAACCGTTGAAATCACAATTAAATCTGGTTCTAAAGCAATAATCGCTTCAACATCCATTTCAGCTAACATGCTATAACCTAAAATTTGTGCATCTCCTAACACATCTTCTAAATAAGTAGGGAATTTCGTATAATCATAACCATCACTATTTGCTGTTCCGATAACGTCATATCCTAAAATAGATAAAATATCACTTGCTCCACTAATATCAACAATACGTTTTGGATTGACCGGGATTTCAACTTCACCTTTTACATCCGTTACCGTACGCATTTCAACATTTACATCTGAACCTTTATCACTGCTAGAACATCCTACAAGCCCTAACATTAAAACAAAAACACTAGTTAATAATAAAACTGTCTTTTTCATATTAACGCTCCTTTTTTATTTCTTATAAACTTTATAGTTAGCACCCGCTAACTGATAAGAGAATTATACAAAATAAGCTTCTTGCAGACAAGTTTTTCACCTTTTTTAATTATTTTATCATCTTATATAATTATTATTCTTTTATTACACGAATAAATTTACTATTAGTATGTCCTAACTTCCAGTTATCTTTCATCTGCAATAAAAAAAGGTGTAAGAAATTATCCTACACCTTTCTATATATAAAGTAAAAAATAATCTAGATATTTCAATTCATACTTAGTTCTTAAAATACTTTGATAGTGGGTCACCTATGCTACGGAGTGAGTTTACGAACTCGTAGCTTTCCTCCGCTGATAGGGTTTGGGTCACCTACCATTTCCAACGGAAATGTATCCTCCACTAGTAGGGAATGGGTCACCTACTCTAACTGAAAGTTAGGTATCCGCCGCTAGTAGGGAATGGGTCACCTATGCTACGTAACGAAGTTCGTAGCTTTCCTCCGCTGATAGGGTTTGGGTTCCCTGGCATTTTCGAAGAAAATGTATCCTCAATTGCTAGGGCTTGGTTCACCTAGAAGATTGTCAAAGATAATCTAATCCTCAACTAATAGGGCCTTAATTTTCACTATAGAAAATTTGTTGCAACTTATATATTTTTATTCTTGATCCCACTGATGATTTTTAATCCGCTCATACTCTTCCATGGTAATTGTTAAAATTGTTCCATGCTTAAATCCATATGGAAAACTAAATGACGCATCCGAACGGACAAATTTTCCTTCATCAATATTCTCTGAAATAAATGGGACATAGCCTTGTCCCGCTCCACGAACACCGTAATAGTCTAAGAATAAGCACCACTTCCCATTTTCTAAACGTACAGCCGTCGGCGCCTCATAAACATGTGGCGCTAAATCAGCCATACACTCATCAAATGCTTTAATGCGCGTATACGGTCCTGTAGCATGATCTGACTTTAACAATAGATTCTTAGCAGGTTTGTCCTCACTCTTTACAAACATATAGTACGTTCCATTATCTTCATAAATAGCAGAATCAATCACACCACTATCCTCTTTACGATATAACACCTCAGGTTTTGAGAAAGTCTCAAAATCTTTCGTACAACTATAATAAATCCCTTTGAATCCATTTGAATAATCTTTATGTAGCGAAGACCAATGAATGACATAATCCTCATTTTCTGAATCAAAAATAATATCTGGTGCCCATAGACATCCGAAATTTTCATCTACAAGTTTCACTAAACGTTGTTCCGACCAATTCACTAAGTCATCAGATTCCCATACCGAGAAATTTTTACTGCCGTTAACCGAAATCTCATACCAAGAATTATGATACTGATTGCGCATCCCATAAGCTAAACTTAAATCTGTCGCAAAAATATAAAACTTTCCATTATCTTTACGACGCGTAATTGTAAAATCGCGAACGCCCTTATCACCATAATAAGCCCACAAAACAGGGCGCCCATTGTTCACTTCCTCCCAATGGAATCCATCTTTACTCAAACCAAAATAAACTTGCTCACCATCTGGTGTCGCCTTTTCTCTAAAATGGACAAATAAATACGCTTGCATCTTCCACTTTCCCCTCTCATTAACGAATGAATCACACATCAGCCTACAAGTTTAGTCCCCTCTCTTACAACACTTGCATGTTAATCAAATACAACCATATATTATCATTATAACCTTATTTTTAAAAGCACTTTCAAATAAAAAAAGGAGTTTAATTCTAAAAATTTTCAACTCCTAAATGCTTTTATTCCTCAGCTTGTTTTAAAAAGTGATTCGTTGGAAGAAGCGTAATAATCAGCATAACAATACTAACTAATAAGCCAATAACTGACCAAACTAGTCCACTTGTTGTCCACTCAATAACGAGATTAACCACATACAAACCAACAAACCACCAACCTGATAATCCCGTATCATGATAGCGACGAACGGATAAACTCAATGACGGGATAAGAGCTGCTAAACTATAAATAGCTAACAAACCTCCAAACAATGAGACAAAAACAGTACTCGCAGAAAAACCATCCCCATAACTAACGGCAGATGCCATCATGCCAACAAAAGAAAGACCTAATCCAAATCCTAAAACGGCACCAATAATCACATTCCAAAGAACAACAAACCAAAACTCACGTCTTGATGCACGACCAGTAAAATTAAAGTAATTCTTCCAAAAAGCCTTATAAGCTCCTACAAATGTCATCCTAATCCCTCCTAAAACCACATTAAAATCTAACTACAATATATATTCTATGTTTTCATCATCAAAACGTTCCCTCAACTCCTCCCTTTCAATAAAAAAACAAATTTACCTCAAATGCGATACCATCCCATGAATAAAATAATCCTTTATCATAAACGTTTTTAAAATTATGGATGTTTTTTATCAGCCTTTTGCCCTCACTAATGTTCATATAATATGTTAGCAAGACTATTATCATAAAGGGGGTGAATATTATTCTATCCGGTAATTACGATACACTTTTAAACTTCGATGCATTTGCTGGAATAAGCAGTCATAAGTATGGATTCACAGACAGTGAATTTTTAGCCTTTATTGCCGATTTAGATCCTACTGAGTACATTCTAGTCATCACTGTCGTAACTATTTTAATTAATATCAATTTAAATATCTTTGAGCAATATGTCGTTTCTGGAGCCCTCCTTGATATCGCTGTCACTAGTCAGAATATGGTTCAACAAAGAGGATTCCAATTAGCTCGCCAAGGAGAAGCCGTGAGTCAACAACGAAGTGAATATCGACAAGAAAACTCTGACAACCTTTATAGTGAAGTCGATAGACTAACGGAAGAATTAAACCAACTAAAATCAAAGATATTCCCTCAACAAACCGATTAGTATTAAAAAATAATACAACACTTTTTTATAAATTCAATTTACTTCCTACTTAATATCAATACAAATCCCTTCCTAGTTGATTTACCGTTATCCGTTTTCTATATTATCCCAAAAACAAGCGCCACAAAATCTTAGTATGCATCTTTCTAACTATGATCCCCTCACTTCAAGTACTAGTGCCTATCATTTTCTTTCTCTTTTTACCTCCCCTTATACTAAGACCGACACCCGATCTATCAAAGCCCCTCTATCTCTACCAAAACATTCGAATTATATTTAAACCTTATTGATAGATTCTCTTATATCCAGTTGACCCATTGTCACCTGTTTTGCCACGTTATCTCAAAAAAAACAAGTGCTACAAAATCTTAGCATGCATCTTTCTAACCACGATAACCTCAGTTCAATTGCTAGTATCTGTTCATCTCACTAAAGAAGTTTTAAAATAAAATTGAGGCGATGACAGGGAGAGCGAATCAATGGGATTAGGGGTGAGCTTGCTCACCTACTAATAAGAATAGCCCATCGGTAGAAGCTCTCCCTTATAATACCGCCTCATAGATTTTCTTATTTTAAAACCATCTACTATTCTTGCCGACCAATGTACAATGCTAGCGACTTGACCTGATACCCTCCCTGTGCATCTTATTATAAAAAAAGACAGCATCTTAAAGATACTGTCTAAATGATTAGCGTTGTTTTTTAGCTGGGCGGTCTTGGCGAACTAAGCGCACAACAGCCTCAACATGAGATGTTTGTGGGAACATATCCACTGGTTGAATATAGTCCACACGGTACTTCTTTGTTAATTCTTTTAAATTCTTAGCAAGCGTTGATGGATTACATGACACATACACAATCGTTTTTGGTTGAACACGTTTTAACATCTCAATTAACTCAGTTCCTAATCCTGTACGAGGAGGATCCACAATCACGACATCTGGTTTAAATCCTTCATTCGCCCATTTCGGTACGATTTGTTCTGCTTTACCAACGGCATAATATGTATTTGTTAAACCATTTAATTTTGCATTTTCTTTCGCATCGGCAATGGCTTGACGTGTAATATCCACTCCACGTACTTCACTTGCTTTATCTGCAACCCATTGACCGATTGTTCCAACACCACAGTAAGCATCAACCACTTTTTCGTTTCCTTTTAAAGCAGCTGCATATTTGACTTGGTTGTATAATTTAATCGTTTGTTCTGGGTTTAACTGATAGAACGCGCGTGGAGATAAATTGAACTTGAAGCGTCCTAATTCATCTGAAATGAATTTTTCTCCAGCGATGTGCTTCATTTCTTTTCCGAAGATTTCATGCGTATCTTCGTTGTTAATATTTAAATAAACTGATTTAACATCTGGGCAATATTTCATTAAGTCTTTCGCTAAAGCATTCATTTTTCTGAACTCGTTATTAGCGAATACGAATGTCACCTGGACCTCACCTGTTTTAAATCCACGACGAACGACAATATAGCGTGCCGTTCCTTTTTTCGTTTTAGGTGCGTAAGCGAACACTTTGTAATCATCTAATAAATCAACCGCATGGTTGATCACTGTGTTAATTTCTTCATATTGAACATCACAATCTGTTACATTCACTAATTCACGTGAATTCATGCTGTAGAATCCAACCATAACCCCATCTTCGTCATATCCAACTGGCATTTGAGCGCGATTGCGGTAGTTATATGGATCTTTCATTCCGATAGTTGGACGGATATCACATTCTTCAGGATCTAAATTGGTATAACGTTCAATCGCTTGTGAAACGGCATCACGTTTAATACGAAGTTGCTCTTGATAAGACATATGTTGTAATTGACATCCACCACATTGTCCATAAACTTCACATGCTGGTTGCACACGGTGCTTTGATTTACGTTTCACACGTACTAGTTCCGCTTCCGCGTAACCACCTGCCACACGCGTACAAGTCGCAACCACTTCTTCACCCACTAACGTTCCTGGAATAAAGACCGCTTGTTTTTTATAATATCCGATTCCCTCACCGTTAATTCCGATGCGTTTAATCGTCACTAAAAATTCTTGACCAACCTTTAAAGGTGACATATTCATCTATTAAAACCTCCAATGCTTTGTTAAGCTATCCTTTATCTTACCACATTCCCTGTCATTTTACATCGAAATCCCTATATTTCATGATAACTTTCACATATTGATTTGATTATTTTGGTGGCCAATGCTTGACTTTTTTATAAAAGATGCTAAAATAGGCTTAATTGAATATGTCTCTTGTTCTCTTTGATGAGTTAGAGGTGCGTGTCCAATGAGTAGGAATTTCGAGAGTGACGTCGATGACAAATTCTAAAAGGTGTCCACGCCGAAGTCTTGTTTGTGTCAACCAAACTTGTGCTGGTGTTATGTTGAATAAATTTAACACTGTCACTACAATTGTAGTGGAGGACTAATGATCGGAGAGTTAAATAATACTTGTCATCTATCGTCTAATAACCTTAGACTTTTTAGATCCATGTATGAGTTTAACTCTGCATGGCTCTTTTTTCTTTATCAAAAGAACAGCTTCTTATTCAATTGCACTAACAATTGAGGAGAGGATTTATATGATTGGAACTATTTATGCGTTAATTCCGGCACTACTTACGATTGCCCTTGTTATTTTTACGCGCCGTGTCGTATTATCACTCGGGATTGGTGCCATCTCGGCTGCCTTTATTTTAGCCAATTTCAATCTCATTCAAACGGTTGAAACGCTTGGATCAACGTTTAGTGGACTTATTTTTGAAAAAGATGGATTAATCGGCTTTTTAAATGATTGGAACCTGTCGATTGTTTTCTTCTTACTTGCACTTGGCGCCATTACAGCTTACATCGTCTTATCAGGCGGAGCGTCTGCGTTTACAAAAGCGATTATCAAACACGTCAAAACGCGCGAAGGCGTTCAATATACGTCTGCCATTTTAGGAATTTTAATTTTTGTCGATGACTACTTTAATGCCCTAGTTGTCGGAAATGTCTCAAAACCGTTAGCTCAGCAACAAAAAATTTCACGAGCACGACTAGCTTACATTGTCGATTCAACGTCAGCACCAATCTGTGTGATCTCACCGATTTCAAGTTGGGCGACTGGAGTGATGGGATCGATGGCAGTTATTTTTGCAAGTACAGGTGCGACGTACAATACGTTCTCTGCTTTCTTAATGACGATTCCTTATCATTTCTATGTGATTGTCTCAGTTATCATGGTCTTCATTGTCATTAAATACAATTTAAATCTTGGACTCATGAAAAAATACGAGACGGATACGATCAATGGGAATGATAGTTCTCTTACGAGTGCTGAAGTGGCAAACGCTCACGGAGGCGACGTGGAGTCATCAAAAGGAACAGTGTGGGATTTAATCGTCCCAATCTTGACCTTAATCGTCGTGACTGTGTTAACGATGGTGTATACTGGCTATGTAGGCGCAATGAATAACGCATCAGACTTCAATTTATTCTTTGCAATCTTAGATAACATCAACCTATCAACAGCGCTTCGCTTTGGTGGAGCAGCGGGATTAATCGTGTCAATGGGAATGGCATATCGTCATGTGATAAGTGGTGAAGTCACGCAGAACCAATATGTCAAAGCCTTCTTCTCAGGAATGAAGTCAATGGTTGGAGCCATTATCGTTTTATTATTAGCCTGGGCAATTTGTGAGTTAGTTAGTGCGTTAGATGCAGGTGGCTACTTAGCCTCTGTCATTACATCAGCGAACATTAATCCAAACTTCATCCCAGTTGTAATGTTCATTGTCGCAAGCTTCATGGCTTTCGCAACAGGAACGTCATGGGGATCATTTGGAATCTTACTTCCAATTGCTGGTTCAGTCGCAGCGGCGATTGATATGAATTTAATGATTCCAGTTATGGCTGCTGTTTTATCAGGTGCTATCTTTGGAGATCATGCCTCACCTATTTCAGATACAACCCTTTTATCAGCAACAGGATCAGGTTGTGATTTAGGTGCTCACTTTAACTCTCAGTTACCATACGCCCTTTTATCAGCTTGTATCGCTTCACTCGCATACATCGCATTTGGAATGACTGAAAGTTTAATCATTGCCTATCTCATCATCATCATTGGCTTCATCGCTACAATCTTTTATGCAAAATCACAAAACAAATCGGAAGCTATCCAAGAATAAGGTCGCTTCCAAAACAAAATCAAAGGTGGAAAAAATAATTATAGATAACAAAAGGAACTAAGTGCAGAGGGGAAACTGCATCTTAGTTCCTTTTTTCTATATTAAAGAGAGGTTGAGAGAATTGGAGAAGAAAGTCTACATTATATGTATTTAGCATCAAAATGATAAATACATAAGACTTCTGTATTGGTAAATAGAGAACTTTAAGTACAAACTCAAAGTATAGTCCCACCATGAAAGACTATTAACTTGGGAGGTTATCTCTACACACCCTCATTATAGGCACCCATTCAAAATCCTAAACAAAAATGCGAAAATTTTTTCATTATTTTAAATATTAATAAGTTATCTTCTAAAATCCAGGCCATTTTTATGGGGACTTCGATAATAACTGTGGGATGATTATCATCCTATTAAAGTCATTTTATACAGTTCACCTTTAATGGTTATACCTAATTTCTTCCCACTAAATGAATACTTACTTCTCCCAAAACCATTTAACTTAGAAAAGAGATTTTCCTCTCATATTTTTTTATATTATTACTAGTAGAAGTCTTAATAAGCACTAGCCACAAAGTAAAAGGTTGATTCAAAATTCATTTTTCCTAGAAATTATGATAATAATAAATAAAATGAGGCAATTTAACGAGGGAGTCTATCATATGCAATGCCCATTAAAAGCACTTCATCGAAAATAAATGCCTCATTTATATTATTATAATTTAGTCATCTTTTATCTATATAGCTACCTGATGACTGTCCAAAGAAATAATCAAACTTTTAACCACAACCTAGAAAAAAAGAGATAATTTCGAAAATCGGAAATTATCTCATCACTTAAGCAGACAACTCCGCCAAGCGCGGAGTATAGTTCAGCTAAATTTTTGCTCTACAAAAATAGCTGAACAAACAAAAAATAAACCTCGAGAGGGGGAACTCTCGAGGTTTGGTTAAACGGTCGTGGGGGAACACGATCCGTTTGGGAGTGAGAAAACATAATGAATAAGAAAATCAAAGGGGGAGAAAATTTATTATCATTTTCATCCATAGTTATTATGGCACAAAGTTATGTACAAAAAATGAATTAAACGTGTTCTTTCAGTGTCCTTGTAACGTTTACATCACTTTTTTCTACAAATTATAACCAATTATTCAATAATCACTGGACTATCTTGTGTCATTAAATATTGTAGTGACTTAAACTCATAACCTTCATTTCGAAGTTCAGGAATTAACTTATTTAAACATTCTGCATTATCACTTGAGATACTGTGCATTAACACAATGGCACCCGGATGCATACGTGCTAAAATTTGATTATACGCATAATCCGCACCTTTTTGTTTATTCACATCCCAGTCCATATAGGCTAAAGACCATAAAATTGTATAATAGCCACGCTCTTTCGCCCAATCTAACATTTGTTGATTAAAATGTCCTTCAGGTGGTCTTAAGTAACGAACCATCTCTTGGCCCGTAATCTCTTTATATTTATCTTCAACTAATTGTAATTCTTCATTAAATTTTTCTTTGTTGACTTTCGCTAAATCTGGGTGATGCCACGTATGATTGCCGACGATATGTCCCTCATCTGCCATTCGTTTCACAAGTTCCGGATTTTGTTCCATGAAATGTCCCGTCACAAAGAATAAAGCTGGCACTTGATGTTCTTTTAAAACATCTAAAATTAAGGGTGTATTTCCATTTTCATAACCACAATCAAATGTTAAATAAATCATTTTTTGATCGGCGGGACCAATATAATAAGCATCATTTTGACGAATAATATCATCAAACTCTTGACCCGGCCATGGTTGCTCATGATTCTCACCTTTTGGGATACCCCAGCCTATATCTTTCGCCTCTGCGTGACAAACTGAGATAAAGCATAAGAGGAACGTTAGAACAGTCAACTTCCAACTAAAATGTCGATTCATGTTGTTCACCTCTCATTATAAAAGAATTATCACTAATAATTTGTCGAGTTTTGTGTAAAATATACATAAACAACATAAAACCATTTATTAATCATGGTATGTCCCTTAAACTGACGACATATTATAAATTAAAAACCTTAGTTGGGAGGGACCAATTATGCAACATGTTTTTAGCTTAACCTTTATCAAAAAAGTAAAAGAACAAATGAATCATCGAGAGATTAAAGCCTTACCTGAACAAATTGCATTCAACTTAATTATGGCCATCGTCCCGCTACTCGTCGTCATTGTTCAGCTCGGAACTTATCTCTCTTTAAATACCGATCTCGTGAAGTATTTGATTACAGCCTATGCGCCACAAGAAGTTCAACAACTTTTACTCTATCTTTTTGATACAACCTCTGCTCCTCAATCGGGAACTTTATTTGTTCTACTGACCGCCATCTCTTTCTTTTGGCTCATTTCAAAAGGTTTTTACGGGATTTCGATAGCTGCTAACACGACCTATCAAGTTCCCCTCATGAAATTCGCCTATCTTGAACGTATCTTTTCATTTATGATGCTTTGTTTTATGATTTTACTTCTCGTGGTTGCTATCATCCTCGCTTTATTTGGTCAAGCTATCATCTCACTCGTCCTTCACCTTCTCAATATTCAAGTGGATTCATACATGATTATTCTCTTTAATATCATTCGATCAACGATCAGTTTCATTTCCTATTTCTCCTTCTTTGTCCTCCTGTTCTACCTCGCACCAACCATTAAAATTAAAATTCATGAAATTATACCCGGTGCTTTAGTAACAGCCGTTGGGTGGAGTGTCGCCTCAATTGGGTTTAGTTTCTATGTCAATTACATCGCCAATTATAATAAGTTCTATGGGAGCCTCTCAGTCATTATTATCCTTCTCTTTTGGCTCTATATTTTAGGCTATGCCATCATGATTGGATTACAAGTGAACTATATCTTAAAACGCGATTATTACGGAGGCGTTGACTACTTACCTCGCCTAACTCTGATTCAAAAATCTAAATATCTTTCAAAATGGACAAAATTTACGGTTAATGACGAACAAAAGATAAACTAAATGCACCTCCTTTTCGTATGAACCTCTACCTTCATGAATACAATGGAACATACTGATAACTGAGGTGAAAATTATGAAAAATGTATGCCTAATTTTAGGATTAGTGATCATGAGTTTATCCGGTTGCTCCAATAATACAAGTCCAAAAACTATCTCAACACCTCAATCGCTACAAAGTCTATCCATCACAACCAATACCGGAACGAACACTAACACGGTCTCTAATCCAAGTACGGAAGAAAACAATTCACAACCAAATGATTCAAATCAACAAACAGAAACCACCAATTCAACAGAAAAAACATTCGCCACACAGCAAGACTTTGTAGATTATATGTATGAAAAAGTAAAGGCCCTTGAAGACACCATTTCACTACTCGACTCTAACTTAACGCAAGTATATTCTGTAGCGGGAACAGAAGCTGAAACAGCTCAACTTTCAATCCGACATAATCTATTAAAACAAACAACGAATGAAATGAATGCCATTGAATCACTAAAACGACCAACTGAAGAGGTCGCAACGCTTCAAGACTATGTTGTAAAGGCTTATCACTACAACGTTGAATATAAAACAGCAGAATATGAAGTCTTTAAAGCGGAAACTTTACAAGATCGCCAAGTGTTATTAGATGCAAATGCGGAAAATGAAAAACTCGCTCAACAATACATCTCATTGGCTTGGTCAGAAATTGATCGTCTTTCAGAAACGGCCTACGACCGTAAATAGTAAAAACTGAGGCTAATTACTAGCCTCAGTTTTTACGTCTTTCGGATGTTTACGATACTTAAACTCACTCATAATCCAGATTAATCCTGGAATAGCTAATTGGAAAATAGGGAGAAGCCCTTTAGGATTCTCAATAATTACACGGTAAATATTTTCAATCCGATTAGAGCTAATCTTTGTTGCTCCAAAGATTAACAAAATTCCAATAGGAATAGCTAATTGACGATAGTTAAATCGAACAACGATTTTTTCTAAACAAGAAAGTCCTGCATAACAATAAATACTGATCTTAAAAAAACAAGTCGTCATTAAAATAATAATAGATAATGGATCAACTCGTTCAAAAACAACACTCACTCCAACCATTTTCATCGCATTAAAGAAAGGATAGACGAAGTTTTCTGTTAAATCAGCACCTAAAATCCCAATATTCATCACATCAATTCCAAGTAAGATAACCATCGCCAAAGTAATGCCGACATAGCCATATTTCAAGATTTTTCCTTTTTTATCATTCGGGATTAATGGAAAAAGAAATAGAAAGGCAAGGGCTTCACCATATGGAAACAAGCTTATCGTATAAATATCAGTCTTTAAGGCAAATAATCCTTTTTCAAGAACTGGTAATAGATTTTCAAATTTAAAGATATCTGATGTAAAAACGGCAATTAATAATGAGATAAAACAAATACCAACAACATAAAACAACAGCTCTGATGAGCGACCAATGACATTCACCCCAAGAATCAGTCCATATACAATTGGAATCATTAAAAGTGTAATCACAAGCGTTAGATTAGCATCAATCATGATGGTTGCCTTAATCATATCAGACGTACTTTTCAATAACCCCGTCGCTAAAAACAAGAAATACCCCATATAAGCAAGAATAATTAACCCACCTATCCATTTTCCAAAAAGATCCCTAATAATTTCTGTCAACGATTGAAACCCATGTAATTTACTAATTCGATAATAAATAGTAAATAAGAGACTACCAAAAACAGTACTAATTAAGATGACAATCCAAACATCGCGTCCTGAAAAACGTCCCACATTAACAAGTGATGCACTACTAGATAAAAACAAAACAAGTAAAGTTAAAAATTGATTTAAACTAATCCGTGATGTTTTCATAACAGACTCTCCTTTCTAATCTTTTAAATTAGCAATATCTCCAACCGAATTAATCTCGATTTTCACATCAACCTCAAATTCAAGCGTTGGATAAATTTCTTCCCAATAGCCATTAACCGCTGCCCATTTTTTAGGATCTTTTTGATGAATCTTACTTCCAACACCTAGAATATCCGATTGAAGCTCTTGTTGTGTTTTAGAGATAAAATCCATTAAATCTTTTTTTAAAGTCTCCTCAAAATAACTTTGTAAGATGGAGATATTTTTAGGTTCCATTAAATTGATTGGATATTCATTCTCCATTAAAATTCCACTCACTTTACATTCAACTTTCACTTTCTTTTCATCAAGATTCGGTTTAATCTCAACTTTTGTGTCCCGTGCTTCATAAGCGACTTTATATGTCTCATCTATGACTGTATTTAACACATAACGCTTACTATTCCCCACTAAAAGATTATAGTACTCAGCTTCCTCACTATCTAAATAACCGACCAATTTATCACTTTTAAAAGCAGCCAATGAATCGATTTGTAATTGAGTAGGCGGCTCTACTTGTAAAATATTTTCTATTTTTTCACCTTGTGAGATTCCATCTCCTATAATCGCAACACTATTTAGGACAATATTATCTCCTTCAGCATTAACTCGCTCACTCACTTGATAAAGGTTATAATTTACCTGTCTTCCTGTACATTTTACGCACATATTTGATAATGAATCTAATTGAGTAATGGGAATTTGATCACTCGGTATTAAAACATGTAAAATATCTGCCGCCGGAGCATTATTGGCAATCGCCACTGTAATATTGGGGCGAATCGCGGCATTACGTAAAACGAAATCTAACACGGTATTAATCCCATCTTTCGCAATTGCCTCATCTATCACAATAACACTTAAATGAGGAAGATATAAAACCTTATTTGTTAATGAATTTAGCTCATGATAAGCATCAAATAATGTTTCACCTTCTGATGAAATTGAGAATACCGATAGTGTCTCCGGTTGCTTTCCTGCAACATAGCTTGGGTTAACAACTTGAACGGTTAAACGATAGCCTCCCTCAATTTGATCGATTCCTAATCCTGCAACAATTCCTAATTGACTCATCTCAACTTTATTACCACATCCACTTAAGCAGATAAAGACAGTGATAAAAATTAGCCATCGCTTCATCACTATTCCTCCTTCCTTACTGGATTTTTCATATTATGACGCGTTCGATTACCCGTTTTGAAAATTTTAGGACGATATTTCATCCATGAAAAAGGTAATCTTAAAAATTGATCCTCTTGATCATGTAAATTAAAAGGAGCCATTGCAGCAAGATAAGGTTGATCTAGCGTCGTCAAGGAAGCTAAATGAAGAATAAGCATAATAAATCCAATCGTAATTCCGTAAAGACCAAACGCTGCTCCTAAAAATAAGAAGATAAATGTTAAAATTCGAGTCGCATTATTCAGACGACTACTTGATAAAATAAAGCCTGCAATCGAAGTAATCGAAACAATAATGATAACCATATAAGAAACAAGGCCTGCCTCAACAATCGTCTGTCCAATAATTAAAGATCCAACGATGGTCATTGAATCCCCTACCACATTTGGTTTACGTAACGCAGCCTCTCGAATAATCTCGAAGAGGACTAAGATAACCAAGGTTTCAATATAGGTTGGAAACGGATTTGAACTCCGCTGATTAATAATGGTGATGAGTGAGACCGTTGGAATCATCTCTTGATGATAAGTAGAAATCGCAACATATAAACCGGGGACTAAAATAACCAATAAAAAAGAAGCATAACGAAGGATTCGAGTTAATGTTGCAATCAAAGGCCGTGAATAATAATCATCTGTAATCTGAAACATCGTAATAAAATAAGCAGGTCCAACCGTCACAAAAGGAGATCCATCGAATAAGATGGCCACACTTCCTTGCATAACCGCAGCTGTTACTTTATCTGGACGCTCTGTTTGAGTCAAACGAGGAAAGATAGTTAAGTGGTGATCTTCAATCAACTGCATCAATTCGCTCGAATCAACCAATCCATCAATATCTAAGCTTTTAATTCGCTTATTCACGGTCTGAACAAGTTCAGGATTTGCAATTCCTTCAATATAAGCCACAAAAACATCGGTCTGTGTCACCGTTCCGACCACATGAGCGTCAAAACGAAGATTAGGATCTTTAATCCGACGACGAAGCGTCGCCGTATTCGTGCGAATCGTCTCCACAAAACAATCTTTCGGACCATATAACGACTGTTCCGTTTGGGGTTCACTAATGGAGCGCATTTGCCATCCTTTACAATCAAACATCATTAACTGGTCGACCCCGTCAACTAAGACGATGATATGTCCATTTAATAAATTTGTATATAAATCGTCAAAACTTTGCGCACACTGTGCATCTATCATACTAATACGAGACTCAAAAATCGATTGAAAAACACCACATGAACGCGTCTTTGAATCTTCAACTAACGACAAATCAATAGCTAAAACATGAACAATAAATTGCTCCGCTTGATTCGTATCAATTAATCCATCGATTCCAAGAATGGCAACAGCGACATCATCAGCACCCTGTAAACGAAGCTTTCGAATCAATAAATCATTAGCATTTCCTAACTTCTCTTTAATTAATGTTAAGTTTTGTTCCAAGTTTGAATAAATTCGTTGGGGTTCTTTTTCAGGAATCGGTTCCTTCGTATTCTTTTTTCCTTTAAAGATTTTAAAAATATCCATCTCATTTTCACCCACTTTTTTTCGGCATTTATCCTATTATTTGTGAAAAATGATAAGTTATACCCATTCATAATTTTCTAATTTTTACCCAATACCTTGAATTATTGTAGTAAACAGACTATAATGCACTCAGATTGGGGGAAAGTATATGAATTCAATTTCAACCTTATTAACACAACTTCGACAACTAAAACTTAAACTCGCTCTTGAGGGGATGATTGTCGGGTTAGGTTCAGGTCTTGTCGTCGTCTTTTATCGACTTATTTTAGAAAAAGTAGAACATATTAGACAATTCGTCTTTTCATCACAACATTCCATCTGGTATACCATTAGCTGGTTCATCCTTCTCATTCTCGTTGCTCTATTCGTTGGGAAACTGATGATGAAAGATCCCATGATTTGTGGAAGTGGAATTCCACAAGTAGAGGGGGTTCTCGCTAACAAACTAAAGATGAACCCATTATCTGTTCTAATCAGAAAATTCATCGGGGGAACACTATGTATTGGAGCAGGTCTTTCTGTCGGAAGAGAGGGACCTTCTATTCAACTTGGAGCAGCCACAGCTCAATATTTAAGCCAACTTACTAAGCTTTCAAAAACAGAAGAAAAATATTTAATTTCAAGTGGGGCTAGTGCTGGTCTTGCTGCCGCCTTTAATGCTCCCTTAGCTGGTGTTCTGTTCTCATTAGAAGAAATCCATAAGCACTTTTCACCACTCGTTCTTATCTCAGCCATGTCAGCGTCATTAACCGCCGACTTCGTTTCTAAAAACTTCTTCGGATTAAAACCTGTTTTTAACTTTGATACACTTGAAGCCATTCCACTTGATCATTACTGGCTGATTATTATTCTTGGAATTATAACGGGGCTTTGTGGTGTCTTTTATAATAAAACAATTAAAACCACATTAGAGGGATACGATAAAATCGCCTGGATAAAAAAACAGTATCGTCCCATCATTCCTTTTATCTTAGCGGGCCTTCTATTATTCATTCTGCCTCAAGTTTTAGGAGGTGGACATTCTCTCGTTGAAAGCCTCATTCATAGTTCTTTTACGATTAAAATGTTACTACTTCTACTAATTGTTAAATTTATCTTTTCCATGATTAGTTTTGGTTCAGGTGTACCCGGTGGTATCTTCTTTCCACTCCTGGTCTTAGGTGCGCTAACAGGTTCGATTTTCGGAACTGTTTCAGCAAACCTTGGACTAATCAACGATACCTTGATTCAAAACTTTATCATTTTAGCGATGGCTGGCTATTTTACTGCCATCGTCCGTGCTCCCATTACAGGAAGTATCTTAATCACCGAAATGACCGGATCATTTACGCACCTTCTTTCATTATCCCTTATTTCACTCATCGCCTATACCGTTGCCGAATGTTTAAAAAGTGAGCCCGTTTATGATTACCTACTCGCGCGACAACTTCAAGGAACTAAAACCTTTGAAACGTCAGAGGACAAACTCATGATTGAAATCCCAGTCTTTACTCATTCCTATATCGATGGGCGTTTCGTCCGCGACTTATCGCTACCGGATGGATGTCTACTCATTGTCATCAAACGTGGGAGTCATGAAATCATCCCAAGGGGGAATACCGAACTTTTAGCAGGTGATTACCTCGTCATTCTTCTCAAAGAAAGCATTGCTTCATCCGTTCAAGAAGAGTTAAAATTATGCTGCAATACACAAAAAGGTCTAACTATCAAATAGATTAGACCTTTTGTTTACTTGAAAAATGTTGAAATTTAGCTAAAATAGTAGGTTTTCAAGCATATTTTATACTATAATAATTTAGGTTATAAATGGGAAATGATACTATATATGGGTTAAAAATTTTTTTACTATCTATGAAAGGAGAGGTTCTGTGAATCATCATGCTATCAAAACAATTCTATTACAAATATGTACATTAATGTTCTTTGTCATCTTCTCATATATTCTATATGATGGACTATTTAATCCCTATCCTATGTATATGGAGTTAAATCCATTCATTATCCTTCTTGGTGTAGGAATTCTTCTGTTAATATTCTATTTATTAATAAAGGGATTTAGTAAACTTTCTAAAAAGCAGCTAATATTTATTTCAATCATTAATTTTAGTGTACTATTTCTTTTACAATTTATCTTTTTACGATTTTTCCAAGTAAATCCTAGTTGGGATTTTGGAATGGTCTATAACGGGGCTTTAAGTCAATTAGATAAGTTTGAGTACTTATCTTTCTACTTTGTTGGATACTATCCTAATAACATTCCACTATTAATTGTAGAAATGTTGTTAATGCGATTCTTTAGATTATTTGGAATTTCAGATTACTTAACTCCTTTAATTGCTGTTAATATGTTAATTATTTTTATATCGCTAATTTGTACCTATTGGTATATTTATCGTCGTTACAATCTTCAAACTGCTACTTTATTTAGTTTCTTATTCCTGTTAATAACCCCATTTTATGCCTATGTTCCAATTGTATACACAGATACATTCTCAATGATTTTCCCGATCGTAGCCTTATTACTGTATGATCTGTTCTATCATGCTGAAATAAAGAATAAAAAACTCTTAATTATTCTTGGCATTTGGTTAGCCATCGGAACCCTAATTAAAGCGAACGTGGTAATTATTTTAATTGCACTTCTTATTCATTACTTTATGACACACGATTGGAAAACATGGATTAAATTTACTTCAACCATTTCAATATTATTTATTAGCACAATTCTCATTTATAAAGTAATGATTTATCCACATAATTCTATGCCACGAGGTGAAACTGGAATTCCAAGTACACATTGGATTATGATGGGACTAAATAATCCAGGAGGATATGATGATAACGATGCTCACTTCTCCATTGGATTAAAAAATGACGATAAATCAAATCAAGAAATTAAAGAAGCAAATATTCAAATTATAAAAGAACGAATTCAGAATTATGGATTTACAGGTATGATTGATCACTTGAAACAAAAGATTAATTATACTTGGTCGGACGGGACCTACTACTCGATTAGAAAGCTAATTCGTGAACCATTAATGGAAAATAATCCATATGCCGATTATATAATTGGTCATCAAAATAAGTATTTTATTTATTTCAGTCAAATTTCCCATATTACGCTAATTGGATCGATGCTAATAGGTGCTTTCCGATTATTACGTAAAAAAGATCTATTCGAATCCATTTTAACCATTACAATTATAGGTGTATTTTTATTCCTATTATTGTGGGAAACGCGCTCAAGATATTTAGTTTTATATCTTCCAATCTTCTTAGCTTTAGCAGCTTACGGAACTCAAATATTTAAAGGATGTGATAAAAGTGTCTAAAATAATTAATAAGAAAACACTAGAGTTTACTCGATTTGTGATTGTTGGTGTCATAGCAACAGCCATTCACTATGCGATTTATTTAAGTCTAGAGTATGGACTACATATTAATTATAACTTTGCTTATACGATAGGGTATATCCTTAGTTTCATCTTTAACTTCTTCGCCTCTACTTTCTTCACGTTTAAAACGAATGCAAATGCACAAAATGGAATTCGTTTTGCAGGCGCCCATTTAATCAATTATTTTGTTCATATGATTTTATTAAATGTATTTATTTTCATCGGAATGCCAGATAATCTTGCTCCTATCTTTGTCTTCCCTATCGCAATCATTATCAACTTCTTCATGGTTCGTTTCGCATTAAAAAAATAATTTAAAAGGCACTATCAACTGACTGATAGTGCCTTTTAAGTTGCCACTTTTAATCATTCAAAAATTCTTCAATAATAAAGCGTGGACGATCTTTTGTTTCTAAATAAATTTTTCCAATATATTCACCAATGATACCAATACATAAAATTTGGATTCCGCCTAATGTCCAAATTGATAAAATTAACGTCGTCCACCCCTGAATCGTATTCCCATTTAGCCATTGAATAAATGAATATAGTAACGGAACTAAACTTAATAAGAACACCGTTACTCCTAAGCTTGTCACTAATCGAATAGGCTTTACACTTAAAGATGTAATCCCTTCAATAGCAAAAGCTAGCATTTTCTTTAATGGATATTTTGACTCTCCAGCAAATCGTTCATGACGTTCATAATAAACAACATCTGATTTATATCCAACCAGTGGAACTAATCCTCTTAAAAATAAATTAACTTCTTTAAACTCTGCTAACCCTTCTAGCGCACGACGACTTAATAAACGATAATCAGCATGATTATAAACAATATCTGCTCCCATCATACTCATTAACTTATAAAAGATTTGGGCCGTATGTCGTTTAAATCCTGTATCCGTTGCACGATCACTTCGCACCCCATAAACAACATCACACTGTTCATTGATGAACTTTTCAATAAATTGATCAATGACATCAATATCATCTTGTAAGTCTGCATCTAATGAAATCGTTGCGTCACATAAATCTTTGACCGTCATTAATCCACCCAATAATGCATTTTGATGCCCTCTATTTCTTGAAAGTTTAACTCCACTGATTAAAACATTTTCTTCTACTAGTTTTCGAATTAAGGCCCACGTATTATCCTTACTTCCATCATCTACAAAAGTAATACGACTCGCTTTACTAATTAAACCTCTCTCAATTAAAGTTTCAACTTTTTCTGTTAACTTTGTTGCTGTGACTTCTAATACTTCTCCTTCATTGTAACAAGGAATAACAAAATAAATTGTTTTCGACATATAAATCCTCCAAATAACTAATAAACTCTAATTTAATAATTTTTCATTAGATGCCATACCATAAACACATAATGCCATGATTAAAGGTAAGGCGACAATTAAATAACGAGAACGGGTCTCCCAAATTAATAAAAATAAAAATGTTCCAAAGATTGCAATCGATAAGACGATTTCAAAAGCTGATTTTTGTTGGAATAATTTAATGCCTCCAACAACGATTAACCCTAATATAACTAGCTGAACTGCCTGACAGAAATACACAAAATACACTTTAGCCTCTCCCCAAATATAAGGTTGATAGATATTCTCACTCACTGGTAACCGACTCAATTTTTCAGGTGCAAAATAAGTTCCTTCAGCCCATGTAAAATTAATTTTCTCTTTTAAATGATTCATCAATCCACTGAATCCGTTTTTCGTTAATCGATCCTTAATTATTTCTAAATGAACCTCTTTTATTTGCTCATTACTTAATCCTTGATTTAACTTTAAATCATTTGTGAACTCATCGTCGGTAGCTGAGTAGGTACCTCTTCCTTCTGATCCCATCATAATCCAATGTGTCATCGGATAACCTATCTCTACTTTTTCAACGGGATAATAAGGCGTGATCAATTGTTGATATAATATATTCAACACAAAAAATGGTACAAGTGAGCCTGTAAAGAACCCTAACCAGCTCTTATAACTATTCGTCATAACAAAATGAATCAAAATGGCAACTAATAAAATAATAACATTCGCCTTTAATAAGACTCCTATTGCTAATACAACACTCATTAATAAAAGCCACGTATAATGTGAACGATCTTTAGAATGATAAAATAAATCATACAATAACACACCAAAAATCATAAAAATCATTACTGTCGTATCCGTATAAAAAATCGTCGTATAGGTGTAAAGTGGCGTAATAAATAACATGAAAAAACTTCCCCATGTCGCCGCTACTAACCCTAAACGTCGTTTAATAAACCAATAAAAACATCCCATGGTTAACGTCATCACTAAGGCATTAGCAAACGTAAAAACATAATAATAATTTTCAATATGAAGTAAACTTAAAAGCTTCATTCCTAATAATTCAACTAAAAATAAAGGAATATTATTTGGATACTTATCCGTAAAATACTCTGGGAAGACAGTAAAACCATCTTTTACAGATAAGGCTGAATGGTAAACTCCTCCTACATCCCATGCTGGCTCCACTTGAAAGTATCTTAGAAAGAAAATCTGAAGCCCTATTAAAACTAAAAAGTTAAAACACGAAAAAATAATCAATGACTTTTTAGATAGTTGACTTAAGGTATGATATACTCCATATAAAATAACTAACACGATTAAGGAAAGTAATAAAACAATCCACGGATTCATTATGGCAAAAACTTGACTCGGATGAATTAGTGCATCAATGAACACATACGAAAATATCCCGATAAATAATACATTAAAAATACTAAGTAGTATTAATTTAACTTTCTCTTCTATTGTCATTAAATCCTCCTTTTAAACACATTTACCTTTAACTATACCATTATATACTAAAAAAAACATATATTCGACACAATTCCAATTATTTTCATTATATTCTTTCGAATATATAAGTCCAGGTAAGTTTCTTAAATGATAAAAGCTTTTAGAGCCTTAGCGGAGGAGGATACATTGCTATTGGAAATGACAGGTAACCTCTATCAAAGCAGTGAGGTGAGTAAGACTAAAACAGATTTATAGCGAGTTTCGCTCGTAACTATCCCTAATGTTAGGACTTAGTTTTTCAACTGTGAAAAACTTATCGCTACTTCTATATAGACAGGTGATAACTCTATCTCTTATCAAAAATCATGAGTATATACTAATTTCCCTCAGATTCATACTTTTTATCTATTAAATTTCTATAATAATGAACTTTTACTTTTTTTAAATAACTATTTAATTGATTTAATCCATAAATCCCCAAAGTTGCGATGACGGGTACATATAAAATAAGATATCGCGATCTAGCTTCCCAAACTAATAGAAATAAAAACAATCCAAATAAAAGAATAGTTAATACTTGTTCAAATTTATGAGATGATTTAAATAAACTTATTCCAGCAACTAATACTAATCCTAAAATTGCTACTTGAATAGTTTGACAAGCCATGACGAAAGGTTCATTTTTCTCTCCAAATACATATGGTTGGAAGATATTATCCTCCATCGGTTGTCTCGATAGTTTATTAGTAGCATAATAAGTTCCATCCCCCCACGTGAAATTAATTTTTCTATTTAAAAATCTCAGATATCCATGAACTCCATAATCCTCTAATCTTTCTTTGATGGCCTCTAAATGCCAATTTGAAAGCTCTTGATTAGTAAGTCCTGAACGCTTTAATTCTTCTGTCTGCTTGACATCATCAGCATAATAACTTCCTGGTCTTTGCGGTTGATCATGAAGTCCCATTAAAATCCAATGAGTCGCTGGAAACCCCATTTCCTCTTGAGAAATCGGAGAATACTGTGAAATCTCTTGTTGATAAATCGACGTAACACTATAAAATGGCAGCACTAATAAAATAATAAAAATCACAACATTCCATCCTTTATTAGTCATAAAATAATGAATTAAAATGGCAACTAAAGTAATAATAACATTCGTTTTAATCATCGTTCCTATGGCCAGGATAACTCCTAATAACAGCAACCATGCATAACGTTTAAATCCTTTAGACTGATTAAATAAAAAATATAGTAGTATAGATAATATTGGAAAAACCATGACTAAGGTATCTGTATAAACAATTGTTGTATATGTGTAAAATGGTGTGATAAATAACATCAAAAAGCTAAATAATGTTGCTTGTTGTAGTCCATATCGTAAATATATAAAGTAATAGGTTAAAAAAACAGAGAAACTTACAAGAATTATATTAAGCATGATAAAAATCGATAAGTAATCGGTCACATTTATTGAATTTAAAAACTTAATCATGCCTACATATATTAAATAAATTGGAATATTATTAGGATATTTAAAATAAAAATAACGATCTAAAACAAAATCTCCTGTGCTTTCAACTGTCGATAAAGCGAAGTTTAAAATTGCACCAAAATCCCAACTTGGTATAACTCTAAAGTAACGAAAGAAAAATAATTGTAATAAGAACAAAATTACAAAATTTACAAAAGTTAATCTAACCAATGTCTTTTGAGACACCTTCAATAACCAGTGGTTAATCATTAAAAATAAACCAATAAAGATTAAACTACCCATTATTAATGTGATAGGTTTAAATAAGCTCCATAAAACAGACGGTTGGGAAACTATATTAAAAATAATATATCCGAACACTAAAATAAATACGCCATTAAATATCCTCATTAAAACTGACTGAATATTCAATAACTTCATTGATTTCATAAAATTCATTTTAAATATCTATCCCTTCTTATTCAGTCTAAATACAAGCAGAAATATTTTCTATATATAAACCGAAATATATTTCACTTTTTTGAATTAACTCTTTTTGATTAGTTTAAATAAAATCATTTACCATTTTAAAAACTTATCTGAACTTACATAGATAGTAACCTATGATTACTATTATCCAAAAATTATGATTGAATCAACTCTATCTGAAGAGTCATTTCATTCAAATTTAACATAGCACTTAAAATTATAACTGAAATAATTCTGAATATCTATCATTAGTCCTTTTGAGACTTCTAAGCTTAAAACATAGCTTTCCATACTAACAAAAAAACCTATAGTTAAATGTGATCTTTATTCTATAGATTTTCTTATTTTATAACTTATATGCAGCACCGCTTGCTGTAACTTGCCAACCATCTATAATTGTATTAGTTGCCATTTTCCCTGATTGATAAAAATAATACCATGTTCCATTTATCATCTTCCAACCTGTTACCATTTCCCCACTTGGTTTTAGATAATACCACGTATTTCCTTCCTTTAACCACCCGGTTGCCATTGAACCTGATTCATAAAGATAATACCATACTCCATTCACTTTTTGCCAACCTGTCGCCATCTCACCACTTGATTTTAGGTAATACCACTTATTTCTATCTTTTAACCATCCCGTTTGCATGACACCATCAGTATTTAAAAAGTACCATGTTGTCCCAATTTCAAGCCACCCCGTCGCCTTCGGACCTGATTCGTAGAAATAATACCACTTATCATTCAGCTTTTGCCAACCTGTCGCCATTGTTCCATCTGATTTTAAGTAATACGTTTTATTCCCATCATTTAACCAACCTGTCGCCATTGTTCCATCTGGTTTTAAATAATACCAATAGTCATCTTCTTTCAACCATCCTTTAACCATCATCCCAGATTGATTAAAATAATACTTTTGTCCCCTATCTTCTAACCAATCTGTCACCATAATGCCAGATTCATCTAAGTAATACTTATGTCCTTTATGTTCGATCCATCCGACTTGCATAGCCCCTGTGTCTTCATCAAAAAAGTACCAATTGTCTTCAATTTGAGACCAACCCTTAACCATATCCCCATTGGTTGTATAATAGTTCTTATTTCCATCTTTCTCATACCAACCAATTAAAATTTCTTTGTAATTATATGATTCAAAATCAGTTAGATTGAAGTCAAATACAATCCCATTATTACTCATAGTAGAATACGATTTTGTTCCTAAACTTTCTAACGTTTGACGCGTCTCACTAAAGAAATTCTTTGTATAACCTGTCACAATTGAATAAATTGGTCGTAAAGTATTTAAAAAATATGATGATGATGAACCAGATAATCCATGATGACCTAATTTTAAAAGGGTAACCTCTCCAATTAAAGGGGCTAAACGGTCTTCATCCCCATCTGCATTATTCATATCTCCAGCTAAAAAGGCAGAATAATTCCCGACTGTTACTTTAATCCCAAGGGAATTTTCATTTTCACCTTTCTTCACAATTGGAAATGTATCATCCTGTTCGACATTAAAAAGCTGAATGACCATCTCACCTAAAGAGAAAGGCTCCATGGTTAAATCTTGAATAATCTCAGCACCTACTTCTTCTAATGCAGCAATCGTTTGATTATAAACCTCTTGATTATCCCAATTCATCACTTCAAAATCACTAATTCGCTCTTCGTTATATCGTTTTAAATACCCACGTTTCACTTCAATATCTGGATCTAAAATGACTGAGTCTAAACCACCTAAGTGATCCGAATGAGCATGTGTTCCAATAACAAATTCTAGCGTTACCTTTCCATTCTCATCACCAGCAACTGATTTAATATAATCAATGACTAGTTGCTCATAACCAGGATAATCTAAAGCAGCTAAACCTTTCGGATTATCACTATCTTCCCCTCCATCAATTAAAGCAAATAATCCATTACTCTCTAATAAGATAGCGTCACCTAGTACAGGTAGAAAGTGAATTCTATTTCCCTTATTTTCTGAAGCAATATCCCAATTTTCATCCGGATTATTATCTTTAAAATAATCCTCTATATAGAAACAGAAATGTATTTCATTATTGTACATCAATCTTAGTTGAGCAATTGCTTTAATACTAAGGCAGACTATAGTCCAGCTAAAAGTTTTCCGATATGAAAAACATATCTGGACTTATATATATAATCAATATATAAAGATTCATTCGCCCAATTATAAGTATCTCCCTCAAAGGCTAGAACAGATAAGTTTGCAAATAATCCAGTGACTAACACAACAAGCCCAAGTACAAGTTTACTTATACTCATCCTTTCATTCCTCCTAAATAATCTGAGTTTATTTCAAATTAACTTTCTATACAGTATATATTTTACATTATTTTTCTTTTTTTTACATCACTAAAAAAAATCCGGCATAAAACCGAAAGAACATCGATTTTATGCCGGACACTCATTAATTAAATTAAGCAATGAAGTTTAACATATCTTGGATTGATTTTGATCCGAATGTTACTTTTTCATCGTTGACGATCATACATGGTACTGACATGACTTTATGTTTTGTTTTTAATTCTGGGAAGTTGGCGATGTCTAACATCTCAGCTTCTACGTTAGGGTTTTCGATGGCGATACGTTGTGCTCCAACAACGACGTCCGGACATAAGTGGCATGATAATGAAACGGCTACTTTGATGTTAACTTTTTTATCAACCGCTTTAATCGCTTCTAAAACTGATGCATCTAAGGTTTGTCCTGGTCCAGCTAAGTTATAGATGGCTAATAAGAATGAGTTTAACTCATGTCCACCAGGTACCCCGTGGAATTTAACTCCAGCGTAGTTTCCATCCTTATCAAGGAATGCCACAACTGGGAATTTGTCAGCATTTACTTTTGCTTCTAATGCTGCGTCTTCACCTTTTGTTTTAACAACGGCCTCTAATTTATCACCTAAGTCAGCGATATCGATGACTAAGTCACGTAATTCAATTGATTTCTCATTTGTTGGATCAACAATTGTCACTAGTGTCATGTTGTTTTCCATACGTCCAAGTACTGTTGCGATTTGTCCACGTAAGGCATCATTTAATAACGCAGAGCGTCCACCTTGTGCCACTTGTTTAGCTTGTGGTGCAGACTCAGCAGCTGATTTGGGTTGTGGTGTTTCTTCGATTTCTTCTTCTACGATTCCTAAACGTTCTTTTTCATGAGCCACATATTTTTCGGCTTCTAATGAAGCGATGGCTCCATCCGCAACTGCTGTAACAACTTGGCGTAATACTTTCGGACGTAAATCTCCTGCTGCATAGACCCCTTCAACGCTTGTGTGCATGTTTTCATCAGTGATGATGTATCCCCATTTATCCATGTCAACTAAACCGTTGAATACTTTCGTTTGTGGCACGTATCCTGCGAAGATGAATATACCGAATGTTTCGTCTTCTGCTGCCACATGTTCAAATGTTTCCCCAGTTTGATTGTTGATGAACTTCACGCGACGTAATAATTCATCTCCTGTTGCTTCCACGATTTCAGTGTTGAATTTAACTTCGATTTTTGGATGAGCTAATACTTTATCAGCAATTGTTTTTGCACATGTAAATTCTGGTTCACGAGCGATCACTGTTACTTTACGAGCGAAACGAGTTAAGAAGATCGCTTCTTCAGCTGCCGCGAATCCTGCACCGATGACGAATACTTCTAATCCTGTGTAGAATTCTCCGTCACATGTTGCACAGTAAGCGACTCCACGTCCACGGTATTCAGCTTCACCTGGGAATCCTAAGGTACGAGGTGTTGCACCTGTTGCGATGATTACGGAACGAGTTTCATAATCACCGTTTGTTGTTTTTAAAACTTTGATTTCACCTTCTAATTTAGCTTCTAATACTTCAGCTTGAGCAAATTTTACTCCGAAGTCTTCCGCTTGAAGATGCATCTCTTCCATTAATTTAGGACCTGTGGTGTGACGAACACCGGGATAGTTCACAATCTCATTTGTTGTTTTAGCTTGTCCCCCCACAGAACCTTGCTCTAACACTAACGTTTTCATTTTAGCGCGTCCTGAATAAATCCCAGCAGACATCCCTGCTGCTCCTCCACCAATCACAATGACATCATAAATAGTTTTCATCTTAACTTCCTCCTTATATAAATGAAATAAAAAGTTCACAACAACCTTTATTCCCTGCTGACTCAGTTATGCATAGCAATCAAAGGACCTCTAATGATATCCTTTCATGACACATCCATAACTTTCCTTATTATACTATATAAGAATAAGGATAAACTATCTAAAATTAACAGTATAATCCTTATTCTTATATTAAATGCTTTAAAAATTATCTAGGATAAATATATTGACTTTATAAACAATAAAAATCTAAAGCCCCATTAATGGGAGATACATTTACTTCGTAAATGATGGGGACCCCATCCAGTCTTCTATCGTTACTAAATGCAAGGAACGCATTTTGAACGATAGTTATGACCTGTATGAAAGATTAAGCGTGCCTCTTTAGGCTATCTATTCGTCAGAATTTAGATAGCCTTATCCTTTAGGGCAGCCTTTTACTTAATCTAGCTTCAAGCAGCAGTTTCTCTATGAAGTCTCCTAATGTCCATTGTCTCAAAATACGAGACAATGACATTAGATATGACCTCTACGAGCAAACTAACCGCTGCTTTCAGCCTTATAGTTTCCCTACTAAATCTAAGCTTGGTGTTAATGTTTCTTGTCCTGGTTTCCATTTTGCTGGACATACTTGGTCACCGTGTGCTGCAACGAATTGTGCAGCTTGTACTTTACGTAATAATTCATCCGCATCACGTCCAATTCCATTGTCATGTATTTCGTATGCTTTAATAACACCTTCTGGATTGACAACGAAGCTTCCGCGTAATGCCATTCCTTCTTCTTCAATCATCACATCGAAACCACGAGTTAATTTTCCAGTTGGATCGGCTAACATTGGATACTTGATTTTTCCGATTGTTTCTGATGCATCTGCCCATGCTTTATGTACGAAGTGTGTATCTGTTGAGACTGAGTAAACTTCGCATCCAATTTCTTTGAATTGTTCGTATTTATCGGCTAAATCTCCTAATTCAGTTGGACAAACGAATGTGAAGTCCGCTGGATAAAATACATAGACTGCCCATTTTCCTTTTGCAGCTTCTGCTGTAAATTCTTTAAAATCTCCAGCTTGATAACCTTGAACTTTATAATCAACAACATGAGTACCGATTAATGACATGTTAATTCCTCCTTATTTGCTTTTAAAAGTAATAACCATTACTGATATTATTATAGATTTGAATCTTAATAATGTCAATGCTATTTATAAACTTTTTTATCTTTATCAGCAAACCTATTATTTACTTCTTAAAATAAACTTATACGAAATAAAACTGACGATGAGCTGATAAATGTTACTTTTATTGAACTCTTCCTTTCATAAAAAAAAGCGGGAATCTCCCACTTATAATTCAGTGATGCTACCATCGTCTCCGACAAAAAGAAGTAGGACAATTCCATCGCCGCCCTCTTTTTCTTGTAAGACTTTTGATTTTAAAGCCACATAATAACCAATTTGATCGTCGCCATAATGCTCATGATTATCATCATACATATAAATAATGTCCTCATCATCAGTCCCGTAGCGCTCCATCGCAAGTGCAACCGCATCGACAGCTGTAAACGTATGCTGATGTGTCCCATCTTCACTGACTTCAACTTCACTCAAAACGTCTTTTAATTGACTAATTCGGATGAGTTGTTCCTCCGTTCCAACAGGTCCATTTAATTCAGATAAAAATCCATTTAAGGCGACTTTCGCCGCATGTAACTCTTCGACACCAACAAGCATCTCAATATAAGCAATTTCTTCTTCAATTGTTGAATGACTTAAAGATTTTCCAACAGCTTGTGTTGGCTCATCTAAACTTGTCGGTTGAATTCCTGCCTCTTCTTGAATCTCTAAATCATTAGCACATGCGATTAAACTCATCGATACCGATAATGTCATGAATACTTTTGGGAGCATTCGTCTCATGTTACCCCTCCATCTCTTGTTTTAAGTTGATTAACTCTTCTATTTCACTTTCAAACATTTTTAATGTCCCCATTCGTTTTTCAATCAAGCGAATCAACTCTATGACCTCTTTGGTCTCCCGACTTTCTAAGGTACTACTCGCTAATTCTTTTACCTCGCTGAGTTTACCTTTAATGTATGCAATCGCTTCTTCTTTTACAAAGCTGGGCTTACTATCTACCAAATTCAAATCCGTCCACGCTAATAATAAGTTATCAAAGTCTTCGAGTTCATCATAATCAATCATCTCTAAAAAGGCCTCACCCTGCTCATACCAGATTTCATACTTTTTATTTGAACTTTCATCACTTGCTAACTTTAATAAACCAACTGCATGATCATACGACTTTTCCTCAAACGCTAATTTCGCTTCTTTAACAGCTTGATTCGCTAACTTTCCCTCACATCCAACTAAAACAATCAACCCTAATACCACTACATACCGCTTCACCAACAACCACCATCCTCGATAACACGAGAATATCACAGCTTACACCTAGAAATTTGCCACATCATTACCAAAAAATCGCACTACTTCTGTCTTGTTTTAGCTAACCCCGCTGCCATCGTCACAGGCGGACAAACACTCAAACTTCCTGACAAAAAAAGCGCGACAATAACTGTCACGCCTTGTAATTAAAAAACTTTTTGATTCGGTCTCTTCAACCGATATTTCAATGTAATACGACTTAGAATCGATTCTACTTCTTTTAAGCGTGCTAATATAGCGCAATGAATAGGGAAAAACTGTTCTAATACTAACCAACCTTGATAATCCTAAACCTCCTCTAATAAAGTAGCATGTAGTGCTCGCTGATTCGCTTCCACCTTACTAACACGATATTGCTCACATAAGCGATAAAACCAACGCTTTACCACTTTTGGGGTCACACCCAATACATTCACAATAGACTAACTCTAGCTTTCCTTGTAAAATACAAAAATAATTTTTTCAAAAAATATCTATAAATGAATCTAAATAACCTCTAAACCCTCGTAAAATACATCATGTGTCAAAAAGAGATATAACTTGCATCCCACTTTCTCATTATTATTAAAAAGACATAAAATCCTAATAAGATTTCATGCCTTTTGATTTTAAAGATTTAATCAATCCTAACACCACTCCAACACAAGCAATTCCAAATAATGCCCCACTAAAATCAATGACAATATCGCGAACATTGCTCCCTCGACCGATAAAAGATTGATAAAATTCATCCCCAACTGCACACAATAAGGTAATAAACAAAGAGTAAATGACAATATTCAATCTCGATTGTTTTATTAAATAAAAATCAATCGCTAATAACATAGCCAACAGTCCATATTCAAAAAAGTGGGCACTTTTACGAATGACGTAGGCAATATCTTTTCGAAATTTCTTTTTTGCTAAGGCAGTTTCATCCACTTGATGTTCAGGCGTTGGCGTTGCCATTTGATTTGTTTCAGTTGATTCGTACTTTTCCTTAAACGTCTCTTGAACGGTTTCAATCATTTCCATAACTTGATCAACAATCACGTCACTCTGACTATAAGACTCATCAAGTTGTCTTGATCCTTGATAAAAAATAAAACACATCCAACCAATAGTTAAACATAAAAACACTTGTTTCATATTCGCTCCTTCTTCATTCCTGTTTCATACACTTCTTATCTAGCGTATCACACCTCATGAAGACTTGTCTATTTAAACCTCATCGACTAACAAAGACGTTTTTTGCTTGAGAAACTTAGGTGATTGAAAAAAAGTCATGATTTTCTGAACAAGTGTATAATCTAAACGGATGCACGGTCTTCCCATCAATGAATCTAAGTGATAGGTAAGAAGATAACGATGAGCATAATCATAATAATTTGCTAAATACTTCAATGAAGGAAATCATAATTGTATATGTCCTAACATAGAACCTATCTGATTATTCTTACAAGCTAAATTATTTCTAAACTGTTATTGCAACTTGCGTTTTATATGGATGTCATTTGAAAAAATAAAGCACACAAATGTATAAACAACTGACTCCTCTATCGATTCAATCATTTATCTCTCGCTTAACTCAAGATTAAGTTAAAGATGACAAATATACAGTAAATACAATGAAAATCCAGTTAGCTTTAATAGATTTAGTTGATTTTCAATATATATGATCAACTTAAATTAGGATGCTATTTCATCCAAGGAGTAATATCATAATTTAAAATTAAATGAATTAAAAAATCTTCATCACTTAACGTCCAATGCACTTCTATTTCAAAACCCAGACCTTTATACGTATGATGCTTTTCATTTTTATTTCCACTACTTTAACCCTGTGCAAAACAATGAAAAATAGAACTTTTAATTTCACTTTTAAACCCAACTAAATATAGGCAAATTTGTAAATACATGATATAATTTACCTATATTTATGGGAAAAAGAGAAGGAGTTAGAGAGTTATGAGAAAACCGGTTCGTAAAGCCGTGATTCCAGCAGCGGGATTCGGAACACGCTTTTTACCAGCGACAAAATCACAACCAAAAGAAATGTTACCAATCGTTGATAAACCAACGATTCAATACATTATTGAAGAAGCGATTGCTTCAGGCATTGAAGAAATCTTAATCGTGACAAGTTCAACAAAACGTTCAATTGAAGATCACTTCGACAAATCATATGAACTTGAAGATACATTAGCTAAAAAAGGAAAAAATGACATGCTTGAAATGGTGCAAAACATTTCGAATATGGCCCAAATCCACTACATCCGTCAAAAAGAAGCGAAGGGATTAGGACATGCGATTTTATGTGCGAAAACATTCATTGGAAATGAACCATTCGCGGTTTTATTAGGAGATGACATCGTGGTGAACGATGAAAACCCAGCAACGAAACAATTAATTCAGGCCTATGAGAAAAATGGATGCTCAATTATGGGGGTTCAAACCGTAGCTGATGAGGACGTCTCTAAGTACGGAATCATGAAACCCTCAAAATCACATCAACCAGATGGACGCATGGTTAAATTATCTGGAATGGTTGAAAAACCAAAACAAGAAGAAGCACCATCTAACTTAGCGGTTATGGGACGCTACGTCTTAACACCAGAAATCTTTGAAATGTTAGAAACGCAAGAAGCTGGGGCTGGCGGAGAAATCCAATTAACGGACGCTATCGACCGTTTAATGGATCGTCAAGCGGTTTACGCTTATGACTTCGAAGGACAACGCTATGATGTTGGAGATAAATTCGGATTCATCAAAGCTACAATCGACTTCTCATTAAATCGTGATGACTTAAAAGATCAAGTCCATAACTATTTAAAACAATTAATGCATGCCTAATGTACAACACCCGTTGATAACGGGTGTTTTTTTTTGATCTATTCTCTAACCCATCCAATAATTACCTTTTTTAGAAGAAATTCCTCGTTTTGTGATATAATATAATTGTTTGATTAATTTATCGAATTTTTTAAAAACTGAAAACTTATATTTGAAAGGAGCGTAAAACGTAAAAAATGAAACTGTATCACTATAATCTAATGAGTCGTTACCGCACCCATCTAATGGGGCTTGCGATGTTATGGGTAATTTTTTTCCATTCATCAATTATAATTCATAACCCAATCATTGACTTTGTTAAAAGTATTGGTTATGGAGGCGTGGATATCTTTCTCATGCTTTCCGGTCTTGGCCTTTATTATTCTTATCGAAAGTGTTCAAATCCAGTCTCATTTTATAAACGAAGAGTGTTTCGAATTCTTCCTACCTATATTCCAATCGTTTTAGGTTACTATATCTTACTTTATCTATTAAATTTAGCCCCTTTAAAGGCGATTTTTCTTAATATAACCACTCTAAGCTTTTGGTTCCATTCTGACTATATGTTTGATTGGTATATTCCAGCACTTATTCTCTTATACTTCATAACACCATTTATTATGCATATTTTTGAGAAGCAACAAACACCATCCTCAAAATATATAACAATAGGCATCATTATTCTCATTAGCCTATTCATCAGCTTCATGATTATAAATTCAAAGCTGAACTACTTAATCATTTTTACCTCTCGAATTCCCATTTTTCTCATTGGAATTCTTATCGGATACTGGTCAGATTCTAACAAAATAATAACTAAAAAACATCTTTTACTTCACTTAATCTGTTTAATCATTGGTTTCAGTCTACTTTCTTTATTTATCAGTCATTTTGATGCCTATCTTTGGAGTTATGGATTATGGTGGTGGCCATTCATGCTAATCACAGTTCCACTTTGTCTTTTCATTTGTCTTATTCTTGAGTGGCTGTGTAGCGTTACCTCAAGTCAGTTGAATATTTTAAAATTTTTTGGCCTGTTCAGTCTAGAGCTATACTTATTCCATGAACGTCTTTTATATTTACTCAGTTTCGTTATTGGCCATTTAGGTCTTCCTTTTCTAAATTTAATCGCAATTATTTTAACAATTATCTTCGCCTATTCGTGGAAAAAGATTATTGACTTCCTTAATCACCATCAGCTAGTGACTAGAAAACAAAAACTTTCACAATTCTAATAGAGTAAAATCCTAGCCTACCTCAATTAGCTTTAGTGACTAATTATAAACAAAGATCGTTATCTCTTAGAGTTTATTTTATTTCCAAGTAAAAAGCCTTGATGAGTTTATACTCACCAAGGCTTTTTTCATTCACTTCTTATATAATCTTCTTCACTATATTCCTTTGAACTTAACACGAGCAATACGGCCCCTTCTGAAAAGTCATAGGCTTCACGCCAAACATGAGGTTCTAAATAAAGAGCTTGTTTATTATCATATAACTGATAGATGACATCTCGTTCCGCTTCCTGGCACTTCACTTTAACCTCACCGCTCACACAAATTAACACTTGCTTCGTTTCACGATAAGCATGTCGCCCTCGACTCACTTCTTTCGGAACATCTATTAAATAAAAGAGGCGCTTCACCTCAAATGGGATGTCTTCATCAAGTGGAACCAAATATCCCATCTCCTCTTTCCCATAAGAAGCTAATGAAATCCATCGATGCCCAGCTTCCTGTTCAATCATCGCAAGTAGTCTCTTCGCTATTTTATTCGCATCATTGCTTAAGTTAACCGCTTGATAGTTAGGTGTCCATTGTTCTAAGTCTTTTAATAGCTGAGATAGATGTAATCCTTTCTCATACTGAATCGGTAAGGCTAATCCATGACTAACCAACCATTCAACCGTCGCACGATCTTCAGCAATACAATCTCTTTCAATCACCGCTATCTTTTTATTCGCCAGTAGTGCTTCTGCAACTGTTCCAAATCCAGCTTTGGTTATCACAAACTCACTCGCACAAAGATAATCGTGGGTATTCGGCGTCTCTTTTGGTAAATACGTGACATTCTCACCAATCAGTTGAATTCCCTCGGTGACGATGAAATGATACGGTTCATTTGAAACATCAATTTGTTCTGCTAAATCCACCGAACGTCCCACACTCACAAACACAAGTGGCTTTTGATAACCAGATTGAATCTCGGATACTGCCGATAACTCAAACTCACGCGCACATAAAGAGACTTCGTCATATTTAACAAAGCGATTCTTCATCTTTAAACCAGACAGTTCATACATGAAAACTTCATCTGCTAAGTCATAGCAGGTTTGATAGGCCTTCACTAACTCAGGATTCAAATATTCTTCATAAATGTCTACCCATGTAAAATTAGACATTAAAACGGATGTTATGTTAGCTTGCTTTGCTGCCTGGAACACCCAAGGAACAATATCACTTACAATTAAATCAGGTTGCTTATGAGTTAAAAATTGTACTTCCCTTTCAATTCGTTGTTCCCAACTTTCAATATATTGCGTGACACGTTCTTCTAAAGCAGGAACATCCAACTCAAAACTCATCGCTTTTAGGACAAGTCCTACATCCATTGATTCTTTGATGACGCTTAATCGGGATTCTCCTAAAAAGTTCGACTCAATAAATTCTCCTTGTGCAACTCCCGTGTTAACAATAATCTTCAATGTCTCATCTGTTGCTAATAACTCTTTAATAATCGGAATATTTCTTGCCGCATGACCAAACCCATGATCAGATAAATAGAAAATAACTAGTTTCATCTTTTCACCTCAACAAATATTTTACAAATATACCTATATCTTACTAAAATATTACAAAATGTGATATAATTTTTATGTGTGAATAAACAGGAGATATAAGATAAAAGAGATAGGAGTAGATCTATGGACAACTTAATATTTTTAAAGCCGATTTTTCACGAAAAAATTTGGGGAGGAACTCGTTTAAACACGGTATTTAACTATGAGATTCCAAGTGAAAAAACAGGTGAATGTTGGGCTATTTCAGCTCATCAAAATGGTGATTGTGAAGTCATTGATGGACCATTTGCCGGAAAAAAACTTTCTGAATTATGGACCCATCATCGTGAGCTATTCGGAAACATTGAAAGTCATTGCTTTCCACTGCTAACAAAAATTTTAGATGCTTCAGATGACCTAAGTGTACAAGTGCATCCAGATGATGAGTATGGACTTAAACACGAAGGAGAGCTTGGAAAAACAGAATGTTGGTACATCCTTGATGCCGATGAAGATGCCGAACTCATCTTTGGACATCATGCAAAGACAAAAGAAGAATTTATCAAGCAAATTGAATCAAACAATTGGGATCAATTACTTCGTAAAGTTAAAGTTAAAAAAGGAGACTTCTTCCATGTTCCAACAGGAACGATTCATGCCTTAAAAAAAGGAACACTCGTATTAGAAACTCAACAATCTTCAGATACAACGTATCGCTTATATGACTATGATCGTTTAGGAGATGATGGATATCCACGTCCCCTTCATTTAAAACAATCGATTGATGTCGCAATGATTCCCCATGAAGAAATAAAACCTGAATTTAAGAAACATACATTAGATGATTCAACAGTTACGACTTTAGTCGAATGTGATTTCTTCAAAGTATATAAATGGGATATTCAAGGAAAATGTCACGGCCTTCATCAACCACCATTTACACTCGTGAGTGTATTAAAAGGAAATGGATTAATCAATGGTCGTCCGATTCAAAAAGGAGACCATTTCATCATTCCATCTAGCGTTACACAGCTTAAAATTGAAGGTGACCTAGAATTAATGATGGCAACAGTTTAAACAGGAGGAATTTATGATGTATCAAAAAGAGTATCAATTATGGGTTGAATCAGTTAAAGAAGAGTATTTAAAAGAATAATTAAAAAACATGACGGAGGTAGAAAAAGAAGATGCCTTTTATCGTAATTTAGAGTTTGGTACAGGGGGAATGCGTGGAGTTGTTGGTCCGGAAACAAACCGCATGAATGTGTATACAATTTGTAAGGCAAATGAAGGATTTGCACAGTACTTATTAAAAAATGTTGAAAATGTAAAAGAACGTGGGATTGTCATCGCTTATGATTGTCGTCATTTCTCACCAGAGTTTGCGATGGAATCAGCAAAAGTGATGGCAACTCACGGGATTAAAGCGTATGTATTTCAATCACTACGTCCAACACCTGAGTTATCATTTGCGGTTCGTCATTTACAAGCAGCGGGAGGAATTGTGATAACGGCTTCACATAATCCACCTGAATATAATGGATATAAATTATATGATGAAACGGGATGTCAACTCGTTCCTCATCAAGGTGATGAAGTGATTAAATATGTAGATGCGATTCAAAATATCTTTGATATTCACGTTCGTTCAGAAGAAGAACTAAAATCAGAAGGTTTAATTGAAATCATTGGTGAAGAAATTGATACAGCTTATATTAATGCTGTTAAAACATTAGAAATTAATCGAGATTGCAATAAGAAAGATTTAAAAATCGTGTTCTCACCTTTACATGGAACAGCAAATGTTCCAGTACGTCGTGTGTTAACTGAGTGTGGATATGAGCAATTACATGTGGTTGAAGAACAATGTACCGTGGATCCAAACTTCTCAACTGTTGCATCACCTAATCCAGAGGAAACCTCTGCTTTTGAAATGGCTATTAATCTAGCTAAAGAGATTGATGCCGATATCGCCATGGCAACGGATCCAGATGCTGACCGTGTTGGTTTAGCGGTTAAAAATCCTGAGGGAGAATATGTATTATTAACAGGAAACCAAACAGGTGCTATCTTAATTCACTATATTTTATCTCAAAAGAAAGCTCATGGAACATTACCGGCTAAAGGGAAAGTATTCAATACGATTGTAACATCTGATATGGGGGCAGCGATTGCTCGTTCATATGGATTTGAAGTTGTTTCAACGTTAACAGGATTCAAGTTTATCGGTGAACAAGCTCGTTTAATTGAAGATACAGATTATGAATATGTATTCGGTTACGAAGAGTCTTATGGATATTTAATCGGAGACTTCGTCCGTGATAAAGACTCTGTTCAATCCGTTTTAATGTGTGCAGAAGCGGCAGCTTACTACAAAGAGCATGGAAAAACATTATATGATGTGTTAATGGAGTTATATGAAACTTACGGATGCTATCGCGAGGCACTGGTTAATATTACGTTAAAAGGTAAAGAGGGGGCAGATAAAATTCAAGCGATTTTAGCTGATTTCCGTGAGTTTACGCCAATTACGATTGCAGGTAAAGAAGTCGTAGCAGTTGAAGATTATAAAGAAAGCATTCATACGGACTTAACAAACGATTCAACAACAACGATTGATTTACCGAAATCGAATGTCTTAAAATATACATTGTCTGATGGATCTTGGTTCGTCTTACGTCCATCAGGGACTGAACCAAAAGCAAAAGTTTATATTGGTGTTATTGCCGATGTGATCGATGCAGCAGATGCACAAGTGGCTAAAATTAAAGAGGACGTTTTAGCACGTATTAATAAAATTATTGCTTAATATAAAAATGGAGGACCTATCAAATGATAAGTCCTCCATTTTTATATCATTAACTTTTCAAATGCATATCTGTTAATTAATAGGATACTATAAACAATTTCTTCAACATCTTTAAATTTAAAGTAATAATAGATGTTTCCTTATTAGTCGAATAAAACGAAGAAGATTTTACATGAACTCCGCTTAATGCGACTAGAATTATAATAAAAATTTCTTCCATAAAAAAATTGACATCTTCTTCACAAATAGCAGTTGATAAAGAACCCTTTTGTTTTATTAACATTATTATTAGTTTACAAAAAATCTTCTTTTTAAACTATTTTCCTATCCTAAGTTTAATGGGGATTTTATTGTGAATTGTATTAAATAAACTCAGCGTAATAGGTTCTTTCATTAATAATAATACAGTTCCATATGCACCAAAATATACAATTCCGAGTATTACTAAGTTTATAAAAAAGTTATCAGTATAAAGAATTTTTTCTATACCTAAATTACATATTATTGCTACTATTAACGGAATCATAAAATATTTAAAACGGACTTCTCTTAAATTTCTTAACTGTGTTTTTCCATAATACGCCTGTATACCTAATCCAACAATTTCTGCTGCTAAGGTTGCTATAGCAACCCCTTTCGCTCCATAAATTGGTATTAGTATGGCATTCAATATTAAATCTGTAATTGCTCCTGCTACCGTTGCAATAACGACTACCTTTTCCTTATTTGTTGGTATCAAAATCTGATAACTAATTAAGCTAGCTAAAGCAATAATTGGAATTGTAAGTGTAATGATTGCTGTTGAAGGAATTGCTCCTAAAAAGTCCGCTCCAGCTAAAAATAAAATACATTCTTTTGCATTTATAAAAAAGAAGCCTGTTAACCCGAATGATAAAATACAAATTATATTCACTGTTTTAGATAATAGTTTATCGATTTCTAATTGTTTTTTTTGACAATAATAATAGGAAAATCTAGGATATAACACAGTTACTAGAGAAAGCACAATAGAAACTAATATACTTTTAAATTTAATTGCAGTATTATATAAACCTACTTCAAAGTCATTTGTCATAAATCCTAGCATAGTTGTATCTAAATTTGTATATATATTAATTGCTACAGTCACAGAAAATAGTAATAACATCGGCTTTAAATGTTGTCTAATATTGTAGTCATAAACTGGTTGGATAAATACATATTTTCGAATATTTATTAAATTTAAAATATTTGATCCAACAGCTGCAAAAACAGTTATAAAGCTATACATAATATAATCACTCGGCTCTTTAACGAGTAACACTAGCATAACTATACTTACAATTTTAAAAATAAAAGATCTTACTGATATATATACATATTCCTCTAAGGCAGAATATAACCATTCTACCCCGAAAACTGTTAGAATCATAGAAATACTATTTATAATTAATAAGGGTTTGTATTGGTGCATTTTATCAACATTATTTATAGTTATAATGAAAACGCTGTAGGTTACTAACAGAGTAATTGTATTTAAAATAAGTAGTTCTTGAACTGTGCGACTTAAATTTACTTTATCATCCCTTACTTTTGCACATGCTTTAATACCATATGTAGGTATGCCTAATGACGCGAATAGAGAAAAATATGATGCAACAGATGTCGCAAATGCAACCTTTCCTAGTCCTTCCGGAGCTAATATTCTTGACACATATGGATATGTTATTAAGGGAAAAATGAATGATGACATTTTTAATATTGTATTAAAAATAAAGTTAATTTTAATTGATTTTTTCACTAGACACCCCTCTTAAATTTAATTTTTTTCAATAAATCTTTTTTTCTATATGTTGAGTATATAATTATAAAAATACTTCTTGTATTAATCATAGCTATTAATAATAGTTTTTCCTTTAATCCAATTGATTTAGAAAGTAATCTTAAAATCTCTTTTGCTTTATAAATTATATTGTTCTCAACCTCTTTATCATTTTGTTTGTCTGCTAATAAATAAAGATTCATTAATCCGACACTATAATCATGTGCAATACCCTGAAGTAATTTTTTATTCCCAATCGCTAGACAAAGCAACATTCTATCTCTATAGGCATCCATTTTATCTAATTTTCCCAATAAGTTCATTGTATGAACCGTGCTACTAGCTCTTAAGCGATAGTGAACAAATCTTTTATTAAGACAGATTGTAATATTAAGTGCGACACATAAAAAAAAGCTCATAAATAGGATCTTTGTTATAGAATGAAGTTACCACACCAAATTCTTAACAAGGAGATCTATTTATGAGTTATAA